>DSTFC04002__coassemble_499_pt1 | contig 281640 bp, 237 predicted proteins | sample DSTFC04002__metabat2_low_PE_032 | metagenome-assembled genome bin DSTFC04002 | reverse complement strand
TCTTCTGGAGCAGGTCCCCCTTCGGCACCCGATACCCCATCTCATACTGGGCGATACGGTTGGCGCCGGTGGCGCCGAGGCCGATGGCTTCGCCCAGCTCCTTCTGGGTCATCTTGCGGTGCTGGCGGATGCGTTTGATCTTTTCGCCGGTGGTCACTGGCTTGTCCTCCTTATCGTTCTCCTCATCATTCTCGCGCTGACGGTTTCCGCCGTCGGCGCGTTTTCTTATTTTATATATCTATTGTACCGTACACGTCTGCCTGTGGCAAGGCAAATTTTAACTTTTTTGCGAAAGCTATTGACATTCGCATTTAAGCGAATTATAATTTGATTATCAAATTTGCGAAAATATAATTCAACCAATCGCAATACATTACAGAAAGGAGATTTTGTCTACGATTATCCAAACTGAACTTTTCTCTACGCCGATGGAGGGCCTGCCCCTTGCCCAAGCGCGTCATTTCTGAAAAGGAACTGACCGCCTGCTACGGCCTGATGTTCTCCGAGTACCCTGACATTGTCAACATCCGCCAGCTGCAAGCCATGCTGGGGATCAGCCGCCACGCGGCCTATGACCTGCTGGGAGAGGGGGAGATCGGCTGTATCAAACTGGGGAACACCTACAAGATCCCCAAAATCAACGTCATTCGCTATGTGTTGGAGGCCAGCGCGGCCCGGGCTGAGCGTGTCAGCCATGTTGCGCCACCTGTTCCCAGCCAGGGGGCGGCCTCATGACTGCCCGCGCCGCCTGCCACCGGCCCACCGCCCGCGCCCCGCCGCGGTTTTGCAGGGCATGGTATCCCCCGTGTGATACCACTTTTGCGGGGTGTGGAGGAGGTGGTATCACCCGTATGATACCACCTTGCCCCGGCCAGGATTCCAATAGGAATCCACCCTGGCCGCCGGATTTTCCCGCCTGGATTCCTATTGGAATCCACCCCGCAAAAAAACGCCGGTTTGCCCGCTTCCTACCCGGTAGGGGCCGTACCCGCACCCCGGCCAAAGCCGCCCTGTGTGCGCGGCTTTGGGCCGTTTGCGGGCGGCTTCACCCAACACACGCGAAAGGAATGTTGCTATGACGAATTTTGACGAAACCAAAACCATAGACGCCGAGACACTCTGGAATACCCCCATCCCGCCGGTGCGCTGGGTCGTCCCCGATCTGCTGCCCGCGGGCCTGTCCATCCTGGCCGGGGCCAGCAAGGCGGGCAAAAGCTGGCTTTGTCTCTGGCTCTGCCTGCAAATTGCCCGCGGCGGGCAGGTCTGGGGGCGGCAAATCTCTCCCCAGCCGGTTCTCTACCTGTGTCTGGAGGACACCTTCAACCGCATCCAAGGCCGCTTGCTGCAGATCGACGGCGAGGGCGGCAGCCCCAACCTGCTGTTCCAGACCCGCAGCGGCGGCATCGGGCAGGGGTTGGAGGCCGAGATCACCACGGCGCTGAAACACCACCCCGGCATCGGTCTGGTGGTCATTGACACACTGCAAAAAGTGCGCAGCGTCGAGCCTTCCGGCAGCGCCTACGCCGCCGACTACCGGGATATGAGCGTACTCAAACAGCTGGCCGACGCCCACCACATCTGCATCTTGCTGGTCCACCACCTGCGCAAGCAGGGCGCGGAGGACCCCTTTGCCCAGATCTCCGGCTCCACCGGCATCATTGGCGCGGCCGACACGATCTGGCTGCTGCAGCGCCAGCGGATGAGCCCCACGGCCCGGCTGCAAGTCACCGGGCGCGATGTGGAAAGCCGCGCGTTGACGCTGGAATTCAACGACTGCGTCTGGGACCTGCTGGAGGAAACGACCGACCGCCAACAGGCAGAGCGGGCCGTCCCCGCCTGGCTGTGGCGGGCCGCCGACTTTCTGGCCGGGCAAGCCGTCTGGCAGGGCACCGCCTCCCAGCTGCTGACCGCAGCAGGCATTGATGGCGTGCAGCCCAACCAGTTCACCCGCAGCCTGGTGCAGCACTACCACCAGGTGTTCGCGCCCTGTGGACTGCGGTTTGCCTCCAGGCGCACGGCCAATGCCCGGCTGCTGACCTTCACCCGTGACGATGATGACGGTGATGACGATACCGTTGCGCCATCCCCCACCGTCAGGGGTATCCCGAAAACACCGTCATCATCGTCATCACCGTCATTTTGGACGCGGGACGGTAACGAGCATGGGCTTTGTGTTGCCACAGGGCAACCCTTCGCCGGGCCGGGCACACCCGGCCATATGGGGGCGCCCCCAAACCCCGTTGATCTGCCGGAGGCTGCGCAGTGAGAAAGCGCTGCGCCGGCATCAACCTGCGGGTGACGCCGGAGGAAAAGCGCCGCATGGCAGCGGCGGCCCGGCGCTGTGGGCTGAGCCTGTCGGAGTACCTGCGCCAGCGGGCGGTGGGGTATGAACCTCGCTGGCACCCGCCCGGGCGGCTGTTCGAGGCGCTGGCCGTGCTGGAGCGGCTGGCCGACCGCCTACCCGACCAGGCTGCGCAGGTCTGCCGGGCCGCCGCCGATGAGATCCGCGACTGCCTGCTGGAGGCAGACTGAATGGCCGTCACCAAAATTTGGCCGGTCAGGGACAGCTTACAGCGGGTGCTGGACTACGCCGCCACCCCCCAAAAGACCGCGCTGGCCGGGGACGGCCTGGCCCGGGCGCTGCACTACGCCGGGAATGACGCCAAGACCCGGCTGGCCGCCGCCGATATGGACGGCGAGCAGGTGCTGCTGGTCAGCGGCATCCACTGCCGGGCCGGGCAGGCCTGGGCGGACATGCGGGCGGTGCAGCGGCGGTTCGGCAAGACGGGCGGCACGGTGGCGCTGCATGCCTACCAGAGCTTCCGCCCCGGCGAGGTAACGCCCCGCCAGTGCCACGACATCGGGGTGGAGTTGGCGCGGCGGGTGTGGGGCGGGCGGTTCCAGGTGTTGGTCGCCACCCACCAGAACACCAACTGCCTGCACAACCACTTTGTCATCAACTCGGTGTCTTACGTGGACGGCAAAAAGTACGAGCAGCGCCGCAGCCAGTACGCTGAGCTGCGGGCGGCCTCGGACGCGATCTGCCGCAAGTACCGGCTGTCGGTGCTGGAACAGCCGGGCGGCAAGGCGTCCCGGGCGCTTTACCAGGCCGAGCGCCGGGGCGAGCCTACGCGGTACGCCCAGATGCGGGCCGCGATCCGCTGCGCCATGCGGGAGACCAGCACCGAGGCCGACTTTGCCGCCGTGCTGCGGGAGCAGGGCTTTGTCTGGCAGCATGACCCGCGGCGGAAATACCCCACGCTGCGGCCGGTGGACGGCGGCCGGGCAGTGCGCATCTACCGGCTGGGAGCGGACTATGACTGGCCCGCCATCTGCCAGGCGCTGGACGAAAACTACGACCGGTACGGACCGCGATTCTACGCCCACCGGCATGATCCGCGGTACACGCTGCGGCTGCCGGTGGAGTACCGCAGCCTGCGGCGGGCCAGCTGCCGCGGGCGCTGGCCCACCCTGTGGGAACAGGCCAAGCGGCAGAGCGGGCTGTGGCGGCTGTACATGTACTACTGCTACCAGTTGGGCATCTATCCCAAACGGCCGGTGCCGCGGGTGAACTGGCCGGAGATCCGGGCCATCTGGCGGGACATCGGCCGCAAGCTGGACGAGCTGCAGTTCGTCACCGATCACGGCTTCGCCGATCTGGGCGCGGTGCGCACCTACCGGCAACAGACGGCGGAGCACGTCGAAGTGCTCACCAAACAGCGGGATGCCTGTGCCCGGGCGCTGCGGCGCAAGGTCCCGCCGCCTGATGCCCGGGCGAAGCGGGACGAACTGACCCGGCAGTTGGCGGAATTGCGGCGGGAGGTTCGGCTGTGTGACCGAGTCATCGACCGAGTGACACGCACCCGTACCTGTCGGGAACAGCTTCACTTACAGACACAGTGGGAGCGGGAGCAGGAACAGGCCCGCCGTGCCAGATACCGCGGCCGGGAGAGGTAACATAAAAAACCGGGCGGGCACGTCCGAAGCCATTCCGACGTGCCCGCCCGCCCCTGTTTGGGGCTTTTGGTCATTTGTACCCAACGGCACACGGCCATCTTTGTTGGGTTTGGTGATGGATAAATCCATCTGTTGATGGTATCGTTGGTTTAAGCCGGAACGGCTGCCACAAAACGGAATAAACAGAGTAAGGAAAGGAGCGATGCTATGGTTTCTGGAAGATTACAAGAGAAGAACGGGTATTACTACATGGTCCTCAGTTACAAGGACGCGACCGGCAAGCGCAAGCAGCCCTGGTACGCCACTGGCCTGCCGGTGAAGGGCAACAAGCGCAAGGCGGAGGAGATGCTGCGGGAACTGCGGCGCGGATTCACGCCGCCCACGCCCGAGCGGGCCACCGATCTGAGCCCCGACATGCTGTTCAGCGACTACATGCTCTACTGGCTGAAGGTCGTGCGGGCCACGGTGGAGGAGACCACCTGGAGTTCCTATGTGCGCAACGTCCAGGGGCACATTGTGCCCTACTTTGAAGGGCGGGGCCTCACGCTGGCGGGGCTGCAGGCGCGGCACATCCAGAACTTTTACCTGCACGAGTTGGAAACGCTGAAAGCCACCAGTGTGCTGCGGCTGCACGCCAACCTGCACAAGGCGCTGAAATACGCCGTAAAGCTGGACCTGCTCCCCGGCAACCCGGTGGACAAGGTGGACCGGCCCAAGCCCGAGAAGTACATGGCCGCCTACTACACCGCCGAGGAGATGGAGCAGCTGTTCGAGGCCGCCAAGGGCAGCCCGCTGGAGCTGATCATCCAGTTTGCCGCCTTCTACGGCCTGCGCCGCAGCGAGGTGCTGGGCCTGCGGTGGGAGGCCATCGACTTTGCCGCCAAAACGCTGACCATCCGGCACATTGTAACCAGCACCAACCTGGAGGGCAAACACGTCCTGGTGGAAGCTGACCGGGCCAAGACAAAGTCCAGCCTGCGCACCCTGCCGCTGGTGGCCGCCTTTGCCCAGCGCTTGCAGGCACTGAAGGCACAGCAAGCCTACAACCGCAAGCTCTGCGGCAACTGCTACAACCATCGGTACGACGGGTACCTCTTTGTGGACGAGATGGGCAACCTGATCCAGCCCGACCGGGTTTCTGAGGGGTTCGCCCGGCTGCTGAAAGCCCACGGGCTGCGGCACATCCGCTTTCACGATCTGCGGCACTCCTGCGCCAGTCTGCTGCTGAAGCAGGGCGTGCCCATGAAGCAGATCCAGGAGTGGCTGGGCCACAGCGATATCGCCACCACGGCGAATATCTATGCCCACCTGGACTCCCAGTCCAAGCAGCTCAGCGCCGCCACGATGGAGCAGGCGCTGGCGCTGCCGGAGGAGCTGCCACAAAGCCGGTGGTAATCTCTGCGTTATCTCATGCCTGGTTCAGAGCGCGAGCTCCTGACGCAGGTTGGTGAGCCAGGCGGGCGGCGTATCGGTGGCGGGCAGCAGTTCCCCGTTGCGATAGAAAGCCACCACCCGGAAGCCGTTGTCGTTGTCATAGAAGGTAGCTTCGTTGCACAGCGGCAGCAGCTTGCCCAGGTCCCGAAAACGCCGGGCAAACCGGCGCTCCACGTCCCGGGTCGGGATGTCGTGGCCGCCGCGGGCCACCCGGTTGGCGATGCGGCGGACCGATTCCTCTGCAGTATCCAGGCCCACATAGTACAGCCGCACGGTGTAGCCCTTGTCCCGGGCCGCGCGGGCCATCTTGCGGGAGAAGCTGCCGGAGAGGGTGCTTTCCTCGGTGAAGTCGATGCCCTGGGCCAGGCAGTCCTGCAGCCTGGCAACAGCCGCTTGGCCCCCGGCGTATTCATCGCCACCGTGCTGGGCAATGATGCGATCCGGGTCCACGACCATGCCGAGCAGCGGCGAACACCCGGACAAGGCACCTGACAAGCTGCTCTTGCCCACACCGTTGACTCCACCGATCAGAGTAAAGACAGGCATATCGCGTCTCCCTTCCAAATATACAAAAATTCCCCTCAAGCAGTTAAGCTGAAGGGAAAAATGGCGGAGCATCAGAGATTTGAACTCTGGCGGCGCTGTTAACGCCCTATCGCATTTCGAGTCAGCCCCGTTATGACCGCTTCGATACCGCTGCTTATTCTATTGTCCCGCACACGCCTGCACGCACTTTGGAAAAATGCGAGATTTCGGTGCAAGATACCTGTGTTTTGCGTGGGGTGCAACACCCCACAAGGCCCGCTGTCAGGCCATCCTTGCCGGACAAACCGGCCAGCACGCCGCAGTTTTTCGAGTGCGACCTCTTCGACCTCTTGAGTAATGCTCCCTATGAAATTGTCAGGCACCGGCCCCGCGCATCGTCTGGACGAATGCGAGATTTCGGTGCAAGAACAGCGATTTTCAGGCGGGGTAGAAGGCCCCGCAAAGCCCGCCGCAAAGGGATTTGCCGCGGACAAACCGGCCAGCGGGCTGCAAACTTTCGAGTGCTGTAGGCTTTGTATCCCCTCGACGAACCTCGTGGAATTAGGGGGCAGTTCATGGAAGTTCCTTTTCCCGTTCCCACGACAAATTCCAACTCATTTTCCGCCAAAAATGGAGGTTCAGCGTCCATATTTGAACCCCACTCAGTTCTTTCGTTTTTGTTCAAAAAATACCCCTTTTTTGCCCGAAGGAAAGAACTAGGAAAGAACTCTTCTACCAAAGTCCTACACCTACCATTGGCAATTCCAAAGGGTGCTTCTATGGAATATCATACCATACCTGCAAACAAGCCGCAAGGAAAATGGAAAGAAAAGCGACCATCTTTTGCAGGGATTGTCCCTAGACGCCCCTTCCTGTAGGAGGTGTTTATTGATGTCCACCCGTTATTCCTATCTGCGGGACGAGTATCCGTCTGTAATTACATTGGACCAACTATACCGGATCTGTCATATATCTAAGCGAAAAGCCAAATGGCTGCTGGAGAATCATATCATCCCATGCCAGGACTCCGGAAAAAAGACCCGCCGCTTCAAAATTCAATTAGAAGATCTCATTTCCTATTTGGATGCTTGTGAAAAAGGGAATCTCGTCGTTCGTTTTCCCAAAGGCCTTTTCAGTTCTCACTGTATCTCCAAACCGGCTTCGCAGAAGAAATCATTTCTCCGGTGCTTGTCTCAACCCGAGGCGCAAAAAGAGGTCTACCGGTATTTTGAGAAAAAGTTTTCTTCCTTTCCTGAAGCACTGACAACTGCTCTGGTAGCCCAAATGACAGGCTATGGAAGAAATGCCGTCAATCACTGGATCCAAGCCGGGCATCTGAAACTGTACAGCCGTGGTGAGCGAATCATCCCAAAGGCATATCTGTTGGAGTTTTGCTGTTCAAGGTACTATATTAGGCTTTGCAGCATCACGCCAGATCATGAAGAGGATATGATCTTTCTTCGTGCTCTGGCTTCCCGGTATTCCGGATAGGAAGAGTTTTCCAAACAATCTGTCGATTTTTCCTGGTATCCTATCTATTACAAAAAGTGAGGTACACATGAAAAATCACACATATGCAAAGCAACTCGCCCGTTTCCCTTACTGCCGAATTTATCGCCATTTCTTCAATCGTTTGACTGAGAATTGCCAAATCCGTAAACAAGGGGAAGGTTTGCTGTATCGATATATGTCCCTTTTCTCTTTGGCCAATTTTCGACCCGCATTGCGAACAGTCCATGGACAGCGCTATGTTATACAGGCCGGCGAATGGGTAGCATCCTACAGTGAACTCAAAGAGAGACTCCATCTTCCCACCTATAAGATGCTGCGTGACGCCCTGAAACGTTTGGCTGCCATAAACCTGATTGAGTACAATGACGATTCTCTGCGAAAGATCGTACGACTAAAAATCACTTGTTGGTCCAAAACCAATACAACAAGAACCTACTCTGCCCCGTGCCCTAAGGACACGGGGTTCTTTTTCTTTCCCAAAAAACAGCTCGCCACGCTGATTGGCTCCGACCGTTGTTCCGAAGCGGATATACTTTTAGATCTGTGGCTGAACACCGTATTTCGGGATCCTCAGGTCCCTGGCTCTGATCTTTGCCCGGTCGTGCATCTTTCCGGTGAGAATTGTCTCCCTCTTGTCAGTTACTCCAGACTTGCTGATCGCTGGAATGTTTCCAAGGCAACTGTGCATCGTGTACTAAAAAAATTTGAAACGCTTGGTCTTCTTACCTGCTACCACTGCGCAGGGAAACGGGGCTCCGTTCTTATGCTTCGTGGCTATCTTGCCACTATGTTTTGTATAAATGAATCTTCTCCAACCGCTCAGGAACTGAGTACCCGCATGCACCCCTCTTATAGGAAAGCAGAACCAGTCTCCGGATGTACTTCAGATATCGTCCCGCCGCCATCCGAACCTAGCCCAATTTTGCCCGAAATCGTTTCAAAACCGGATATTCCCCTCATCCTGGAAAATCTTCGCAACGCCTTGTTTTCTAGTGGTTTTCGCTGCTCTGCCTGTCCCAACGCTATATATAGATTATCAAATTTGTCCGCCTGCAAGGAAGGGTTGCTTCCATATGACCTTGCCATCTACTGCAGTACAAGCGGAAAGATATATCGCTTCAGTCTGAAGCTTGAGATGTCAGATATTTACCCAGACGTGGATGTGGAGGTGATTTAATCATGGCGAAGAAAATAAAAAAGATTCCGGAAGATCACCCGTTCTATCACGACACCTGGAAATTGCTCAAAAATTACCGGGATGTTGCCTGGAACCTGGAACTATCCAACCTTGATCTGCAGGCGGAATTTCGAGCCGAATTTGGATCTTCCGATCACAAAAGCGTTGATATTCTGACCTCTGCTGGTTCTGAAATCACCAATACGCGGCTTGAATCTTTCGAGCGTTCCCTACAGCGCAGCCGCAAAATGATGAATCTGTTGGACTCTGCAATTCAGCTCATGCGCTCTCATCACAAAAAAGGGGAGCTGTATTATTGGATTCTCTACTACACCTATCTTTCCCCGCAGGAGTACACAAACTACCGGGAGATCCTACACGCTTTGGAAGTGCACTTTCCACCCATGTCTCGGCGCACGTATTATTCCTATCGCGAGGAGGCTATTTCCACTTTAAGCAACGTTTTGTGGGGCTATACTTCGCGGGAGTGTGCAGAAATCATGGAGAAGCTTCATCTGCAATCAGATGCTAGCGATGCTCCTTTCAGCAGTACGAACACATTTTTATCGTAATCGAGAATTCCGTCCTGCTTCATGGCCGCCAGTTCTCTGGTCAGAGCACTTCGATTGGCACAAAGATAGTCCGCAAGTTCCACTCTTCCCAGCGGGACGTTGACGCGCTGGCTCTGCTGTGTCTCCGCCTGCAATCGAAGATAGGTCAGAACTTTTTCCCGAAGCGTTTTTTTGGAGATGATTTCAATTTTACGCATGAGCTGTACGTTCTTGTCACCAATCATCCGCACCATGTTCTCGATCAGCCGGTGATGAAACGTGCAGGTCATATTACAAGTGTGGATCACACGGTGAAAGGGCAGAAAAAGAATGGTAGATGGCGCGGCCGCCAGAAAACTGACCCGCGCATCCATGTGACTGCCGCAAGAGAAGGATTCTCCAAATAATTCTCTTTCTTTCATGGAAAGGATCAGCGTTTCGCCGCCTTCCTCGTCCTCTTTGACCATATGGACCGTACCGGTAAGAATCAGGCCCACGTTACGCACTGCATGGCTTTCCAGCAGAATGAGTTCTCCTTTTTGATAGGATTTTTCAAAACTTTGAAGACAGTGGAGCATGGGAGAAAGTTCTTCTTCCCGGATACCCGCAAACAGCGACATTTTACCAAGGTCCCGTGAGGTGACCGTCATACGCCTTCCCCCTTTCCCCATCGTCACTATATCATTTTCGGTCCAACGTTGCAAGCGCAACATAAGCCCCTCACATTTTATCGTATGCTACTGAATAAGAAATATCTTTTTTCGGGAAAGGGGCGTCTGCTGCTTGCGCAATCACGAATCCGAATTGCTGTACCATGCACTGTGTTATGAAGAGGGCCACCCTCGACGCACGCAACATATCCTGAAAGTTTATACCCTGGCCAAGCTGCTGGGCGAAAAGGAAGCCCTATCGGAAAAAGACCGACAGATTCTGCAGGCTGCAGCTATCCTGCACGATATCGCCATAAAATACTGTAAAGAGCACTATGCCGGAGATGCCTGTCAGGCAAATCAGCAACGGGAAGCCCCCCATCTGGTGTGCAACTTTCTGGATCAGGCAGAATATCCTGCCGAATACCTGCCTCGGATTCTGGAACTGGTACTGCTTCACCACGATTATACAGATCAGCCGGATCCGCTGCTTCGCCTTTTGATCGAAGCGGACCTCATTGTGAACTGCTACGAAAGCACGCCTACCGATCCCGAGCTAAACCGGTTTCGGCCCCTGTTCCATTCAGCGACAGGCAAAACGCTGTTTGCCTTTTATGTGAAACACAAAAGAAGTCAGGAGGAACAAGGATGATGGATGCAAAAGCACAGGAGCATCCGGCATGGGAAATGCTGCGTTTTAATTGAATGAACCCTGCCCGGATGCAACATCTTCTGAGAATAGATGATTTTTCCTGGATGAGTTGAGAGGGAGGAAGCCGAATGCCGGAACAGACTGACAAAAACACCAAACGAATCTTGCTCATCAACGATTTGGCCGGTTACGGAAAAGTGGCTCTTTCGGCCATGATCCCGGTTTTTTCCCATCTGCGATATGACACCTGCAATCTTCCTACCGCATTGGTTTCCAACACGCTGGACTATGGTCACTTTCGCATTCTGGACACCACCGACTATATGCAGGATACGCTGGCCGTATGGGCAAAGCTAGGGTTTCGCTTTGACGCCATCTGCACCGGCTTTCTGGTTTCGGAAGCACAGGCCAGCCTGCTCTATACCTATTGTAAAGCCCAGAAAGAAGCGGGCACACAGATTTTTGTGGACCCTATTCTGGGCGATGACGGAAAACTCTACAACGGGGTGGCTGGTGCCGCCGTATCGTACAGCCAGAAACTTTGTTCCGTGGCAGATGTGATCGTTCCCAATATTACGGAGGCCTGTTTCTTGACAGGAGCCGCCCCCAAAGGCAGGTATACCGAAGAAGAAATCACGGAAATTCTACGTCAGCTGCACGCGCTGGGGGCCAAGGCGGTGGTGATCACCAGCACCGATTTGGCGGGACAGATGGTCACCGTGGTACAGGATTCGCCGCAGACACCGTGGCAGGCGCTTGCCTATGAAGAAATTCCTGTGCGTTTTCCCGGCACGGGGGATCTGTTCATGGCAATGATGGTGGGGCAGTATCTGAAAACTGGAAATCTAACCGCCAGTGTACACCATGCTATGCAGGTTCTGGAACAGATTATCCGTGCTAATCTGCATAACAGCGATAAGTATAAAGGGATTCCAGTGGAACAATTCTTGGAGGTATTCTGCGATGAAAAAGCCTAAAATCACCATCACATTGGTGGACCAAAAAGGAACTCAGGGCTGTCACCGGGTTCATCGTATCGGAGATTCCTTTGATTTTGATACCCAGCGAGGAGAGCTTTGCCCTATGGCTATGCATGTAGCATTTCCCTACGTGGATATCCTGCGGTATGGCGGTAAACTTCCCAGCCAGCCCGATGGTTCCATCCGCTTCTGCTGCCCGGATGTAGATGTGATCAATGTGTTCAAAATCCAGGTCGAGGAGGGTACGGAGTAATATGAACCCCTATATCCAAGAAGCCAAACAACAATTTGTTTCGGTGTACAACCGTTATCCCATTGTACTTGACCACGGAGATGGTATGTACCTGTACGATACCGAAGGGAAAAAGTATCTTGATTTTGGTTCCGGTATCGGCGTATGTGGATTAGGATACCACGACCCGCAATATACCCGTATGCTGCATGAACAGATTGAAAAACTGCTGCACACTTCCAATCTGTTTTACAATGTTCCGGCAATTGAAGCGGCCAAGCTGTTCAATCAGGCTGCCAATATGGAGCAAGTATTTTTTACCAACTCGGGCACGGAAGCAATCGAGGGTGCTATCAAAATCGCTAAAAAATACTTTTATGATCGGAGCCATACCAATTGCGGCGAAATTATAGCCATGAAAAAGTCCTTTCACGGGCGCTCGATGGGAGCACTTTCTCTTACGGGGAAGGAAGCTTATCAGGCACCTTTTGGTCCGATGCTTTCCTATATTCGATTTGCGGAGTTTAACAATCTGGATAGTGTCCGTGCACTGATCACGGAAAACACCTGCGCGATCTGTCTGGAAACCGTACAAGGAGAGGGGGGAATCTATCCTGCCACGGATACCTTTATGCAAGGGATTCGGAAACTGTGTGACGAGCATGACATCCTGATGATTTCCGATGAAATTCAATGCGGAATGGGACGCAGCGGAAAAATGTTTGCCTATCAAAATTACAATGTTCTTCCTGATATTGTTGTTTCTGCAAAAGCTCTAGGGTGTGGTGTTCCGGTGGGGGCAATCGGAACGCGCGGACGTGCAACTGGCGTTCTTGGTCCTGGTGATCACGGAACTACCTATGGCTCAAACCCGCTGGCAGCCGCTGCTGTTTCAGCTGTCTTTACCCTGTACAAAAAATATGGGATTCTTTCGCACGTAACAACCCTGGCCGCCTATTTGGATCAGGCTCTGAAAGAACTTGCAGAGAAAAAAAGCATTGTCAAAGAAATTCGCGGCCTGGGCTTGATGAAAGGCATCGAACTGTCTGTCCCTGCCAAACCCTATATCGAAGCATTACAAAAAGAAGGAATCTTAGTAATTCCATCCGGCACGAATGTGATTCGTCTCCTCCCGCCTCTTATTTTGGAAGAAGAACATGTAAACATCTTGATTCAGGTGCTCTATTCGCTTTTCTGATTGCTGTCCTTTTTCGTGGCGAAGGATTCATTTTGGCTTTTGTAACGTGACGCAATATCATTTGGCGCTGTAATTACATAGGGGATTCCTTCTTCCCGTTCAGGGCAGGCTGTGGCGGACTGCCACCATTTCCAGTCCCTTGAAAAAGTTGGGGCTGGCCCCGGCGTGACCCTCAGCGCATGGAATTGTCAGCAGTCATAGTGGGGAGGAACAGGCCTCGGTAGATTGTCAGAGTCCTTCCAAAAAGAACTTCCTGATATTGACCTGACGCGCGGAAGGATTCGTTCCATTGGCTTCACACTCCCGGGACAAAAGACGACAATTCGTTTGTTTTTTGCTTTGCGGAGCTTGGCTGTACAAAAAACAGTCGGCTATAGTTCAGTTGGTCATAGTAGTCTGGTCGGAGAACTGTGACAGACAGGCAAATAGCATGAACCAGCGTTGAAAATTGTGTAGTGTGCACAACTTCCGGCGCTGTTTTTGATGGTTATAAAAGGATGTTGGAACGTAAAAAACGATACACGGAACCGGCTGGGAAGAAGGAGTGGTCAGATGGTGGTCAAGTCAGCGGCTGCACAAAAGGAACATTTTCTTTCCTGCGCCGTTTCCTCGCACTTTCTTGTACTTTTTGTTGAGTTTTTTCTTGGAAAACTCCCATTTAGCTCTGTAATTACATAGCCCAATGCTTCCTCCAACGAGGGGAAGTGTCGGAGCCCACAAGACACCTGTCCGACATCCGTTCTACAGACAGGTGTAATGTTTCGGGACGCCGCATGGGCAAGCAATTCGTCTTTACACTGCTTGGAATAGAAGACAGTTTTATCACCTAATGCGCTATCGTTCAGATACACTACGGGAAAATAATCCTCCCCGTTCCTAAAAATTATGACCACAGAATTGCCGGCCCCTTGCCAGAAATACTGAATACTTCCATCGGACTCCTCAACGCAACATTTCGCATACGCTTGATCTGTGATTTGCTCTGCACTTTTTACCGATGTTTGAAACTGCCTGCTTAGCGATTCATATTCCTGTTTTGATATCAACGCGGCTTCCATGGCATTTTTCAGATCCTGAAGACGATTCTGATATAGGGAAGGCGGCATCTGTCCCTCCTTGGCCATTACAATATCCGTTTTCATTTCTTCCAAAAGGATTTCACGGAATACTGCATGTTGTCTGTTGTTATCCATAGAACCAACACCCATCAAACACATTGCAATCTATTAGTGTTTATTATACCATAAGTAAACTGTCACCGCAAAAGGGATTACAATCATCTTATTCCCTGTCAGAGCAGAAGGCAGTGGAATTCACACAATACCATACATTGCAAAAAAACAGACCGTTACGAAAGCCATTCCGTATCAGTCTGTACCAATTTCAAATATTTTATTTATCCTCTATCTCCAAATCTGGTAAAGTTTCCAAGATAGTATCCAGAATTTTCAAGACCGCTGCACGTCTTTTGGGTGTGAGCCCCTGTAATCTAGTGCTGATCTCGGCATCAATCAGATAATCTGCACGATTGATTTCGTCTTTCAAGAGTTCATCGGAGGAGATATCCAACTCATTGACCAGTCGAATCAGGGTTCCCATGCTGGGAAGTTTTTTCCCTCTTTCCATATCTCCCAGATAATTCGGAGATAAGCCCACTCTCTCCGCCAATTTTTCGATTGTCAAGCCCTTCTGTTTGCGAAAAGCACGCAGTCGAGTTCCAAAAACCTCACTGGTCATCGGCGCCCTCCCTTTGTGTTGATTCAACTCTATCAGTATAGTCAAAGCGTGTTATTCAAAACACAATCCAATTTTGTTATTTCAACGCTATTTGTGTTTTATCGGAGGAGATTTGCGCTCTCTTTGTTTTCGGGTCTCATTTTGCGCACAGAATCCGCACAGAAAATGTACAGTTCTCGTCCTTTTTACTGCAATTACCTCGTGCTATAATGATACTGTCAAAAAGGCTAAGCAAAGGCGTTCCTTTGATTGAGAAATCAGAGGGACGCCTTTGTTCTATCCTTTATATTTTTTTCACCAACATAAGGAGGAATCCATGTATTTGCGCAAAGTTCCCCGCCTCAAAGCGAAAACCATCATGCGTCTGGCAGATCAGCTTTCTTTCAGTTGCCTGCTGATTGGCACCACCATGCTGTCGGCTGGAGCGACTTCCGGCGGCACCACCGTCTGGGCCAAGGCATCCGAGATTATGCAGGACGTTTACACCCAGATTGTTTCCATCTCTACCATCACCGCAGTTGTCTGTGCCTCTGTGGCGCTGCTGCTCATGAACTTTTCGAAAAATGGCCGGACTGTGGATGATTCACGGGCCTGGCTCAAACGAATCATCATCACATGGGCGATTCTCAACGGCTTAGGCTTCATCATGGCTTATATCACTCCGTTCTTTGCCGGCGGCACCTGGACTCCCGGAACCACGTCGTAAGGGAGGCCTGTATGGGAATCTTAGACGGCATTGTGGACTGGCTGGCAACGCAGATCATGAATCTGCTGGACCTCCTTTCCTCTTCAGTTCTGGGCGCTCTGGGCTGTGATATGTCCACATTTAAGAGGTATTTTCCCGCCGCCGAAACCATGTATGAGATCTTCGTATGGCTGGGTGTGGGGCTGCTCCTGTTAAACCTGGTCTGGTCCCTGTTCAAGAACTATGCTGCAGGGCTGGATGTGGAGACAGAAGATCCGGTGAAACTTCTATTCCGCAGTGGCATTTTTCTGCTGTGCATCTGGTATGCGGATGACATTGTCAATGCTGCTTTGCGTATCGGGGGCACCCCGTATCGCTGGATTGTTGACAGCGATCTTCCCGCAGTTCAGTTTGGCAGCATTAATTCTGTGCTGCTGGTCATTATCGGTGTGCTCGCCAATGGCTCTGTTGCCCTCATCGCCTTGATACTTCTGGTCATTCTGGCCTGGAACTACCTGAAGCTACTGCTAGAAGCCGCCGAGCGATACATCACATTGGGGATTCTGGTTTTTACTGCCCCGGTTGTTTTTGCTCTGGGGGCTTCCCGCAGCACAAACAATATTTTCAGAAGCTGGTGCCGTGTTTTCGGCAGCCAGCTTTTTCTTTTAATCATGAACGCCTGGTGCCTCAAACTCTTCACCAATATGGTGGCGGAATTTCTGGCAAATCCTCTGGCTCTATAGAAGGGTACACAATGGGAAAAAGCAAACTGCGAAAACTGAGGGTATCAATTTTCTTAACAGTAGTCTGTTTCTTCAGTTGGACGCTTCCTGTCTTTGCCGTGTCGGAATCAGATGTACAAAATGCTGTAGCCTCCCAAGGCAAGGAAACCGTTTCCGGGAACCTCTTCGTTTGGTTTCTGTGCGCCATCGCTTTTCTGAAGGTCAGCACCAAGATTGACAGTATCCTGCAGGCAATGGGGCTCGGTGTGGGCCGGGCTCCAGGCTCTCTGCTGGCAGAAGCGTTTATGGCCCTGCGTGGGTTGCAGGCCGGCATCGCCGTCATGACCGGCAAAATGCCGGCATCCGGCGGAAAGCCCGGGAAGACTCCTTCCCCTGGCCCCCTCTCGGATGGTTTGGCCGGCGCTGTAAGCCAGAAGTTGGAAACAGATACTGCGGCCGTCATGAGCGGAACCAGCGATGGCGGCTTCACCGCGGGACTTGGTGCCTCTCTTTACAGAAACACGCTCGGTCAGGATGGTGGCTTTGCCAGCCGTGTCATCGGTTCGGTTGCCACAGGACAGACAGCGGGTTTTATCCAGGGGGAGGCTGCTTCAGAGGCCATGCAAGGCTACTTTGCGGGCACCCCCGATCCCAATCCTGGCACGGAAGCCCTGGACCCGTCGGGAGATGGACTCGGCTCCATTCCGGCTTCTGCAGATGCCGGTTATGATGCTGCTCCGACCGAGGCACCTATTCCCACCAGCCCTATGGCGCTGGAAAATGATACCGCTGTACAGGTATCTTCTGGCTATGAAGCCGAACTGGCGCAATCGGCTGGCGGCTATACATCCGATATTGGTAGTTCTTCCGGAAGCAGCACCACCGGCTCGGCCACCATTCCTACCTCGCCCAGCCTGCAGCAGGCTGCTCTCCAGCGTGTTCTGACCGGGCAGATGGGCAACCGCACTACCGACGTAGAGATCGGTGGCGGCAAAATCACCGGGCGGGAGATCATCCCCGGCCGTGGTCAGATTCAGTTTGCCATGTATAATGCCAAACAGTTTGAACGGCCCTCCGGCCACTATACGGTCCAGACTTCTCGGGATGGCGAACAATGGTACAAGGTCTACGCCACCTCGGCCGTGGAACGCACCCCCACCACCAAGGATGACAATGGTCGCTATCTGTACGAGGAGCGAAAAGTTGCCGTCTTGCCCAAGGCGCCCGCCAGGAGGAGTCATCATGGCTGATACCAACCGGGACGGCCTGGATGAGCTGACAAACAGCGCAATGGCCGCCAGTCATATCGCCAAAATCCTGCAAGCAGCGCAGGCCGCGGGCGCAGCCGGTGCCGCAGCCCAAACCGTCAAGGAATTCCATCGGCAGGCTGCCGTGGTTATCATCGTTATCCTGCTTCTCCCTATTCTGCTGATCCTGTCTCTGCCATCCGTGATTTTCGGAAGCCTGATAACCCCCAGTGACACTGTTCTGACCGATGAACTTGAGGTTGCCGAAAATGTCATCACCATCAAGAACAATATCGCCGGCATCCTTCAGACTTCCTATGAAGCTGTTCTGGAGGAGATTGCACAGGACAGCCAGGGACGCTACTCCACAGAAATCGTGGATGAAGTCGGTGGCCATGTCACTTTTAACGCGCTGCAGATTCTTTCCATGTACTGCGCTCATATGGGTACCGAGGATTACGCCGATATCAGCATTGAAAATCTGACTGAAGCAGTTCGCAGTCATCGGGATGATTACTACAGCTACACGACTGAAACCGAATCTCGCACCGAACTGGTGGACAAAGTCGTAAATGGCACATTGATCCAGGTGCCAGAGACCCATGAATATACCACCTACACTGTCACCTATGCCGGTGACGCCTACTTTGCCGACACGATCTGGCAGCTGAGCGAACAGGAGCAGGCCTTTGCTGCCGATTATGCCTACAGCCTGACTCTCTACCTGCGGCAGATCGAACAGCAGGAGGGCATCTCTATTCTGGAGCAGATCAACGATCTGACCGCTGACAGCACCGTCCCGGTGGCAGAGGGAGATTTCGGCAATCCATTCAACGACCCGGCCTGGCGCCAGCACATCACCTCTCGGTTTGGTCTGCGCCCGGATGTGGGACTTCCCGGCAAGGACACCACCAACCATAATGGCCTGGATATTGCCTACGGGTATGGAACCCCAATTTTGGCCGTCCAGAGCGGCACTGTCATCACTGCTACCGTCTCCCCCAGTTACGGCAATTATGTGGTCATCGATCACGGCGGTGGTATCTGTACTCTCTATGCCCACTGCAGCCGTCTGTTGGTCAGCGTAGGGCAGGCCGTAAACAAATACGACACCATCGCCGAAGTAGGTTCGACTGGGGATTCTACCGGCAATCATCTGCATATCTGCGTCATTGTCAATGGGCAATACACTGACCCGGAGACATATCTCCACTGATTCATTCCATCGAAAGGGGGAATGCCTTTGTCCGCCCGTGAGCATCGGGATGTCTATTTCATCCCGCAGAATTTCATCGATACCGGTTCCCTGTTTGGAGGCAGCATCCGCCTCCGCAACGCTGTGGAAGCCAGCGTTCTGGCTGCGGGGACCGGGATTCCTCTGATGTATCTTCCGCTTCCCTTTAACTGGCGCCTCATCCTCGTCATCGTGATCTCCCTGCCGCTGGCGATTTTTGCGGTGATAGGCATCGAGGGCAACAGCCTGACGGAATTCCTGGCCCACTGGTTCCGCTTTCTCCGGCGGCGCCGTATTGTCACCGCTACCGAGGATGGCAATTTGGAAGCCAACAAGCGCCGGCATCTTCGGTTCATCAATCGAAAGAAATACCGCGTTGTCTACTACTCTGACGACAGCGAACTCCCCAAAGGTGCCAAAATCGTCCGCAAACGCAGCACCACACCAGGAAAACTGGCCAGGAGCCAGACGCTCTATGATCTGCTGCCGATCCAGAAAATCCAGAACGGGATTCTTTCTACCACCGATGGGCGATATCTCAAGATTCTGGAGATTGAGCCCATCAATTTCCTACTTCGATCCCCTCGGGAGCAGCGCAACGTCATCCAGTCTTTTGCCAGTATGCTGAAAATTGTTCCGGTTCGTCTGCAATTCAAGTCGGTGGCCCAAAAAGCCGCAGTCAATGCTTACCTGGCCAAATTGCGGGAGGACGAGAGCCTGGAGACCGACCCTAACGTGATTCCTCATCACGAGGATTACATCCGCTTTGTCTCCCGCCTGGGGTCCCGGGACGCAGTCAGTCGCCGCTTCTTTGTTATTTTCCAGTATGAGAGCCCAGTGAATGAACGTAACACCCCGTATGCCGAGATTGTTTCCATGCTGGAAACCACAGCTCGTAATTTTCGCACCTACCTGGGGCAATGCGGTAATCAGGTTCTGGAGCATGAAAACGAGGACGAATTTATCACCGAAGTGTTCTACAACCTGCTCAACCGACAGACCGCGGTAAGACACCCGCTGCCGGACCGCATTCAGGATGTTCTGGCCAGCTTTTTGGCTGGTGATGACACTACCTCTTTGGACGATATTCCTGCCAATGCCTTTCTTATCCCGCCTTCCATCGATTTCAAACACGGCAAGTATGTCTGCGTTGACGGGTTATGCTGTGCCTACCTGATGATTCCGGTAAGCGGTTACCGTTCCCAGGTCACCGCCGGGTGGCTGAGCCTGCTGGTCAATGCCGGCGAAGGCATCGATGTGGATCTGTTTATGGAACGGCAGCCGAAAGAAAAAATGATTCAGAAGATTGGCCAGCAGATCCGCATCAACCGCAGCAAGATCAAGGAAACCAGCGACACCAACACCGACTACGACGATCTGGCCGGTGCCATACGCTCCGGCTACTTTCTCAAAGACGGTCTTGCCAACGGGGAAGACTTTTACTATACCGCCATCCTCGTAACCGTGACCGCTACCAACACCAGGGACCTTTTCTGGCGGATCGGTGAGCTGCGCAAGCTGTGTATCTCCCAGGATCTGGACCTTCAGCTGTGCCGGTTCCGACAGGAGGCTGCTTTTCTGTCCGCACTGCCTCTGTGCTCCCCGGATCCCGGGTTGTTCAAAAAATTCAGGCGCAACATGCTGACCTTCGGCGTTGCGTCCTGCTATCCTCTGGTCAGCTACGAGCTCTGTGACCGAAACGGCGTTCTCCTGGGCGTCAACCAGTACAACAACTCACTGGTCAGCCTGAACAATTTCGATACCCGCATCTACAAAAACGGCGGCATCGCCCTGATGGGCACTTCCGGTGCCGGCAAAACCTTCACCACTCAGCTGATCACCCATCGGTTCCGCCTTTCCGGCGTACCGGTATACATCATTGCGCCCTTGAAAGGCCATGAATTCTACCGCATGTGCAAGTCGGTTGGCGGCACCTTCATACGGCTGGGGCCCGGAAGCCCGGACACCATCAATTTCATGGAGATTCGCAAACAGGATCGCCGCAGTCAGGAGATTCTGGACGGCGCGGCACTGCAGCGCTCGGTCCTGGCTGCGCAGATTCAGACCTTACACGTTCTGTTCAGTCTCCGGCTCCGGGACATGACCAACGAGGAAGCCCAGATCCTGGACGAAGCACTGATCGAAACCTATGCCCGCAAAGGCATTACCCACGATAATGACAGCCTTTTGGATCCCCATGACCCAAACCGATACAGGGAAATGCCCATTCCCGGTGACCTGTATGCTGTCCTGAAGGAGAAGCCGCGGGCTCACCGGCTGGCCAATGCCATCAGTGTATTTGTGACCGGTTCCGCCTCCAACTTCAACCGACAGACCAACGTGGATCTGAATAATCCATACACAGTCATCGACATCAGTGATCTGACCGGGGACATGCTGGTGGTGGGCACCTTCATCGCCTTCACCTTTACCTTCGCCAAAGTCAAGGAGGACATCACCAAAGCCAAACTGCTGGTAGTGGATGAAGCATGGCAGATCATCGGCGCTTCCTCCAACTCGCTGGCTGCCAACTACATCTTTGAGGCTGTAAAAACCATTCGCGGCTATGGCGGCGCGCCCCTGATTGCCACCCAGGACATCTCCGACTTTTTCGCTCTGGAGGACGGCAAGTACGGGCGCGGTATCCTCAACAACTGCAAGATCAAAATCATCCTGAACCTGGAAGAAGATGAGGCCCAACTTGTCCAGAAGGTGCTGAAGCTGACCGACGCCGAGATAGACCTGATCACCCGGTTTGAGCGCGGCAATGCCCTGATATCCACCAATTCCAATCACGTTACCGTAGCGATCCGCTGCAGTCAGATGGAGCAAGAACTCATCACCACAGACCGTGAAGAACTACGCCTGATTGTAGAGCGAGAACTCAAGAAGAAATCCAACCAAGAGGAGGCCTCTTTATGAAGCAACGTTTACTGACTGCCTTTCTTGCCTTGACCCTGGCGATGGGCTGCTGTATGCCCGCGCTGGCCGAAGAAAGCGCATCTGCGCCCACACCCACGCCTGGGCCGACGCCCGCCGCCGAACAAAGTTTGGATGCAGATTCCTCTGTCCAGGCGCCGGAAGCGGAATCCCCCACCTACTATCCCTATGAATTCGCCACGGAGGTGGATGGTGCCCAGACGTTGGTTATCATGCGGTACCGGGTTCCGGCCGGAACCACCGCTGATGCTCTGACCCGGAGCGATCTTACCCGTATGGGAGAGCCGTACACCCTTTGGGCCGTCACCGAAACGCCCGAAGATGTCACCACGGAGGAAAAGGAGGCGCAGCAATCCTTTTCGGTCTCGGTGTACAGCAACATTCCGGAAGAAGCCCGCAGCGAAGTCAAGGAAACCATCGATTACAAAGATGAAGATGGCTTTACGGGCACACTGACTCTATCCGACCTGAGCATCGCGGATGAGATGCAGGAAAACGGCACCTACATCGCTACTGTGCAATACGCAGGTACCGCCAGTCGGTCGCTGGCCGGGGACATATCTTACGAACTGATCTATGCACCGGTCAATCCGCCTGCAGCCGAAGCGGCTGTACAGGAAAATTCCTCCGATGTGTTGCTGCTCATGATGATGGTCAGCCTGGCACTGTTTATCCTCACCTGCATTCTGATGCTTCTGCATCAGTCTGTGGCACTGCGGCTGCGGCAGGATGGCCCTGCAAAGAAGGCAAAGCAGGCTCCCGCTGCACCTGCTCACCAGAAGAAGCAAAAAATCTATGTGCCCTCCAGCGATATCGTTGTAGGCGGAAAGGGTGATGATGACGATGAAAAACTGGACTAAAATCCTGGGCGTACTTGCTCTAATCGGCAGCCCGCTGCTGATCCGCAAGCTGCTTTTCTGGTATGACAACCGCCGTGCCCTGGCGCTGCGCAAAGAGATCTATCACAAGCACAACCGTTGAAAGAGAGGCATTTTCTATGTACGCACAATGTTTGTACCAATCCAACACTGCCGACCTGGGTGGCATGAGTCGTCAGCGCAAGGCCTGTCTGCGCGCGGTGCGAAAACTGCAGTGGCACCTGACCGGCGAATTGACCTCCGAAACGCCACCCAATATGCCCTTACTGATGAGACCTGCCATCAAACAGGTTCTGACCGGCGCCGAGCATGGTGAGTTCGACACGCTTTTGATCAGCGACCCGCAGGATCTTCAGTGTGAACCGCAGGAGTTGGAGGCCCTGCTTTCGGTCCTCAACGCCCACGACATCCATGTGTTCGGCTGCCAACGCGGCCGTTGGGTGGAACAGGGTGGTCGTCATTTTTCCCCGTTGCCCAAATTGTCCTGGGCGGAAGATGAAATCCTCTTACCCACCAAGGGGGTAGTGTCATGATCCATTTTCTGCATAAGAACAAGCTGTATCTTCTTGCTTTGTTGATTGCATTGGCTTCCGTGGCCGCCATCCTGCTCTGGCCCAGGGCTGATGCGCTCTTTCGTGTGCCGCCTTCTACTCGGGAGAGTGCGATCAGTTCGCTGCCCGTCGCAGTCGCTGACCCCGATGCCAGACTGGTGAAAGCACAGAAGGAGAATCCTGACATCGTTGCCTGGCTGACAATCCCCGGCACGAACATTGACACCTCGGTACAACAGTCGGATGACAACGAATACTATCTTCGCCGTAATGCCTCTGGTGAATATGATGAATTCGGCTGCGTCTATGCTGATTACGATTGCGATCTGACCGCAACTGCTTCCCTTCCTCGGAATCTGGTTCTGTACGGTCATACCTTCGACGCCGAACGAGAAAATAGCTTTGGCGAGCTTCACAATTACGACTCCTATGTATTCAGCAAAGAGCATCCCTATTTTTACATATCCCTTTCGGATGCCATGCTGACCTACCAGCTGGTCAGCGCCGGTCCCTGCCAGGCCGCCAGCGACTATGACTGTATCGACACGGCCCCCAATGACACGGAGTTCCGTACCATTCTGGCCAAGGCCTTTGCCCGTTGTGCTTTCGATTACAACACCTCGGTAGAAAAATCCGATAAAATTCTTACTCTTTCCACCTGCACCGACGATCCTGATGTGCGTTATCTGGTCGTGGCCAAGCTGATTGACTATGTGGAGGTTCAATGACAGACCATGAAAAAATACAGCATTTCTTTCGGTTTCAGTATCACCATCGGCCGCGAGGACCGCCCGACTGAAAAGGGCGACGCAAAGGAATCCGGTACTTCGGCTCTGAGAAAGCCTGTTCTTCCGGATCCCATCTCACCCTATTCCGATGAGGATGAGGATGGCTGGATCACGCCGCCGGAGATTAAGGCCGTTTTTGACAAACGCCTTGCCGACGCCGATAAAGCAACATCATGACATACCCAAACGGAGGTATCTATTCCATGAGATATAAACCTATGCGCCGCATGCTGGCCGGATTTCTGGCCGGTATGATGTGCCTTTCGATGATGCCGGTATCGGCGCTGGCCGATGACTCGGCCGCCGGCACCATCTCCGCAGCAGAAGCTGCCACCCCGGAAACGGCCCTGGAACAGGCCACGCCGGAAACGGCCGCTCTCGGCACGGAAGCACAAGCATTCATTGACGCTGTGAATGCGTTGGACCGCGAAGCGATTCTTTCGGCGGTGCGCCGGTGGGCCATTGCCAGTGCTGACTGGCAAGCCGATTCTGACAATGCGGCCTTGGAAGAAGCACTGAACCAGGCAATTGAAAGTTCTGACGCTGCCGCTGCCCCTGTCTACCAGGCAGAGGACCTCTATTATGCCATTCCGAAAGAGGAGCAGCAGGACGAAAAAGTTCAATCCGCTTATGCCTCACTCGCTGCTCTGGTGGCTGCCATGCAGCTTGCTATGGAAAACCCCACCGACACAGGTTCGGGTGATCCGCCGGATCTTGCCGAGATTACCGAGATGCTCTACGGCGATCTGCCGGACGCCCCTACAGGCAGTTATATCGGCAGTATGGGCCTGCCCATTGCCACTGGGCCTACTCATATTTCTATTTCCGAGTGGGTAACCGACCTTTATGATGGGCAGGACGCCCATCTGGATGCCGAGGCACTGCACGCTGATGATCTGGTCATCACGGTCGGACGGGAACCCGGTGAAGATTACGCCATAGTTCCGTTGCTGACGCAAGTCGAGTATCCCGCCAACGGAAGCTCTTCGGAAGTCATTCTTCCTGATGATGTGGTTCTTCTGGATTTTGAGGGCCAGCCGGCGGATACTGATGAAATTGCATCCATTACCAAGGCCAGCTACACGGAAACTTCGGCTTATGCATCGGGCTTCTATGTGAAAGCCGAACAGGATTTCTCCATCCAGCTCATTTACCATGCCCCCGATGGCAATGACCTGAGCAAGACCCTCCAGGTGAAGCTGGGCGAAAGTAAGGGAGAATCCCCCGCCGCCGCCACCCTCGCAACGGCCAGCACCTATGCTGCCGGCCCGACACCTCCGTTCACGACCGGCAAGATCACTTCCATCAGTTTCGAGGGCGGCACCTGGCTTGTGTGGTTTAACGGGCGCGAGGCCTACTGCTGCAGTCACGGCCTGAATGGTCAGCCGACCGGATGTCCGACCTACAGTTTTGCCTATACTTCCAAGCTGGAACCCGGTCAATACACTCCGGGCAACCACTATGCCAACCAAATCAACATCTGGGGCGGCTTGAATCAGTTGTCACTGAACCTTCTGGAAGAAAAGCACAGTGGCACCTCTGCGGTAACCTATGGTCTGGATGATGCCAGCGCTGCGGCAACGGCCTATCGCTACTACGATGATGTCCAGCTGTGGGTCATGGAGAACTACCCCAATAGCGTGGCAGCCCAGGCTTATCGTGCCTCTGCCCAAGCATTGGCTGAGCAGGGTACCGACAATCGAATCTCCACCTATTCAGGGGAAAACGGCTACTATACTTATATCTACAATCCGCCCGCCGGGTACGCCTGGCAGGTCATCGCCATCGTAGGCGAAGAGATTCCCGCGGAAGGCGGTGGCACGGAAATCCCGGACATTCCCGATGCAGAATACTATTCTGCCAATTGGTCGGCTCCAGCACAGTCCGCCAACGGGAGTTTTGATCTCACTTTCACCGTGAACACCGACAAAATCGGTCTGGAAACCGGTGAGAAGGTGGACGGCGCCAAAATCACCATCACCCCCTCCCAGACCAGCGGCTCCGTTGATGGAGGCAGCTGGCAGATGAGTCCCGCCGGGGCCCAGACGCTTACCACCTCCGGTCACACGCAGGATGATAACTACCAGAACAATGGCGGCGATGGCACGGTGAGTTGGACAGTACACTATTCCGTCAGCAAAACAAGCACGAGCAGTCTCAGCGGCCAGGAAGGCCCCTATGCGAGTCAGGCCGAGGCCAATGCCGCAGCAGAGGCCGCCAAGAACGCCGCCATTTCTCAGCTGCAGAATGAAGCCCAGCGTATGGTGGACGCCGCTATCGCCGCGGCACGCTCCGAGCTTTCGTCGATTCGTTTCTCGTATGACGAAGTGGAAATTCCCTACGGCTTCGAGTCGTACGACGGCAGCCTCGGCAGCCATCAAACCATCACCGTCCCGGCAGACAGTTCCAACACCTATGTCATGCGCAACGATGAGTGGTCCCTGCAGGTCGACATTTCCAAAATCGACAGTGAGACCGGCAACGTAATTGCCGCCGATTCGCAGTTCGCTGTGTTTGAATGGGACACCGTGGCACAGATGTATATTCCCAACGGCGGCTACAACCAATACACCGTCGTTCGCAACAGCGACGGCAGCTACTCTGTCGCCAACAACAGCAGCTATGCCGCCAGCGCCCCTGCCAACCGGACCCTCTATTATACCCAGCGCAATGAAGGTCGCTTCCTGCTGGTGGAAACGCGGGCCCCGGAAGGTTATTACGGCGACTGGTCGGACAACACCACCCCCGGAACCGCCGGTCATGTAGAAGGGAAGCGTGCCTACGCTTTTTCCATCACCAGGGAAAATGACGGTTCCGTCATCCATCTTTCCAACCGTGACTACAATGCGGATATCGGCACGGAGAACACCGGTGGCACCCTGCTGCGCACCCCCGAGGGCAAAGTTGTTTCTCTCACGCTGTATGACCAGACCCAGGACGCCACCCGCACTTATACCACCGACAGCACCGGCTTTGCCAACAACGAGGATACCTACACCAGTGTGCCGGTAGAGCATAAGTTTACCAATGACAGGGTCATCGGTGAGATCGTACTGACCAAGGCCGATCTGGACCAGGCCACCGAGGGTGCCGACACCGCCTTTCACGGCGCAGCCAGCATCGAAGGGGCCGTATATGACCTGTACGCAGCGGAGGACATCCAGCATCCCGATGGGGTTTCCGGTACCGTTGACTATTCCAAGATCGTAGATGCCAGCGGTTCCCCCATCTGGCACACCACCGTACTGACCAATGGAGGTTGGGACAACAGCTATCTGCCCGTTCTGGCCAAGGACCACCTTGTAGCCAGTGCCGAGATTCAGAACGGTGTTCTCGCCTTTGCGAATCTTTATTTGGGCCGTTACTACCTTGTAGAACGCGCCACCGGCATTGTGGTGCCGGTGGATACTGACGGTCATTTCTATCTGACTGGTCAGTACCCCGAACTGGACCGCACCCTCCAGCCCGCCGGTTCTTATCTGCCTTTGGCCACCGATGACAGCGGTGCTTATACCGACTATGTCTATCGCAACCAGTATTCGGCTGTAGCGATCGGCCGGGCCCTGTCTGGTGTCAAAACCTATGACGGCTACTATCTGAGCTTTGCGCAAGGCTATCTTTGTGATGAAATCAACCATTACAGCACTCTGGCCTATGGCAGCGAATCCCAATACATTACCCGCGGCGAGGATCTGTCCAAGGATACCGTCCTCAAATCCGGCTTTGAACTGCGCAAGGTTGTCAGCACCACCGGCCCCAACAGTCCGGCGGTCAAGCTGGAAGGTGCAGGCTTCACCGTATACCGTATCTGGGAATTGAGCAAAGTCAGCGAGTTCAAGCAGAATGCCGACGGCAGCTATGACGTACAGAGCATTCTGGACGCCTACCGCAAGGACAACTACTACAACAACACTGCCAAATATGATTTTTCCGGCGAGTCCCAGGCGGTGGCCCGTATGTATGAGTCGGACAGCGCTGTGGTGGCAGAATACAATGCCAGCCTGACCGCCGCCCATGACTACGCCAATGGGCAGGGCGACGGCTGGGTTTCCACCGGTGCTCCCAATGAATATCGGCTTTCCGAGATCTTCACCAATGAGGAAGGTGTGCTGCGCATCAACGGCCTGCCCTATGGTCAGTACCTGATCGTGGAATCTACGCTGCCGAAAGATCTGTTCCAGGCGGACCCGTTTATAGTCACGGTGAACGCTTCTGCTCCTCAGAGTGTTTTTTGCCAGCCGGATGGCTCCGTGACCACCGCCAGCAACAGCTACATGGCCTACAGCGTTCTGGATGAAGAACTGGAGGGCTACCTGCAGCTGATCAAGATCGATGCTGAAACCGGCAAACCGGTCAAGATCGCCGACACGGCGTTCCAGATCTACAAGATTGCCGAGGATGGCACTGAAACGCTGGTGGAGATGAACGATCCCGATTCCGGTGACGCTACCGCCAAAACCACCACCTTCTATACCGATGCAGACGGCTATCTCAAGACCCCTGAAAAGTTGCCTCTTGGTCGTTATCGGATCGTCGAGGTAGAGGGCCCGGAAGGCTTTTTCAACGACACAGCCTACAATGTGGTCTTTGAGCTGACTTCGGAGCGCGTCTGGGAAGTTGTGGGCGGCAGTGCCGATGACATGGATGACTATATTCTGACCGAGGAATACAGCAACCACGAGACCTTGGGACAGCTCACCATCCGTAAGATCGGCAATCTGCTGGCCGGTTATAAAGATGGTCAGTTCCTGTATGAGCAGGCCAATCTGGCGGACGCCGTCTATGAGATCCATGCCCACGGAGATATCGCCACCGGAGATCGTCAGGGCACGCTGTGGTATGCCGACGGTGATCTGGTTGCTACTGTCACCACGGGCAGAGAAGGTCAGGTGGACGAAGTCAAATTCAGTCCCACCCGCACCCAGGCCACCTACGATTTTCTGACGGTCAGCCACGACGGTACCACCGGCGAGGTCACCATCACCCTGCCCCTTGGCTCCTATGACATTACCGAGGTACAGGCTCCCTATGGCTTCGTACATACCGACCAGACCTATACCGTGACCTTTGGCTGGGATAACCAGTACAATGACATTGTCCTGTCCCAGACCATTGTGGACCATACCCAGAATGGCGATGAGGTCTACAGCTATGATATCCTCAACGCCTCGGATGCCACCGGCGACCAGCTCACCGGGCAGCCCGGCACCATCCAGTTTGAAAATGCCCGTGTTATCCCTGTGGTGGAAGAAGGCCGCATTGGCGTGGGCGTCTACAAGCTCGACCGTGATTCTGCGGGTATGTCCGATGACCATCCGTATGTGGATGGCGTGAAATCGGACTCTGCCCTGTTGGCGGGAGGCAGCAACCGTGATCGTATCCCCGAGGGTGCAATTCTGGTTCCCGGCGCGACCTATGAGCTGTACACCACTGATGACATCTACAGCATGGACGGTACGCTCCTGGCCGCTGCTGACACGCTGCTGGCTACTGCCACCACCGGTGAGGATGGCCTTGCCTATTTCAACGTAGACGTTCCCATCCGCGGTGAACATTATGGCAGTAGCGACGCCCACGACTGGACTACCAACAGTGGCCGGTACTATATCCGTGAGATCTCCGTACCTGACGGTTACCTGATTGAGCAGTCTGCGATCCCCGTGGAGTTCACCTACGAGAACCAGATGATCGCCTGGCAGGTGGTGGATTGCCTCCACTCTGACAAACAGACCGAGGTCGATATCGACAAACAGGCGTTTGCCACGCTGGATCCTGAAGCCACCTTTGCGCTGCCCGGTGCCACACTGACCATCACCGACTGGGATGGCAACGTTGTGGACAGCTGGGAGACCGGTGACACCAGCCACATTGTCCGCGGGCTCCACCTCAACCAGAGCTATGCTCCCGATTACAACCAGGATTTGGGCAAAGTGTACACTCTGACTGAGACTCGCCCGGCGGACGGATATACCACGGCACGCTCCATCCAGTTCTATCTCAAGCAGGCCGCGGTGGATGGAGCCTATGTTCAGGAAACTGAACTGTGGCTGCGCGAGATTGTCCCCACCGTGGAATATCAGTCCGGCAGCATTCTCTCTCCCATCACCTTTGTGGATGAAGATCCCGACCTGCTGCATCGTGTATTCCAGGCGTTTGTCGCTTTCTTTACCGGCAGCAGTGCCGAAGATGGCAAAACGCAGGATGGCGTTGTGATTGCCGACTGGGTCTGCGTTAACAACACCCTACTCGTCACCTTCACAGATGACGCCACCGAGGCTGCCATTGCCAAGTGCCTGCACGAGCGCGACTTTGCCGGCCTGACCTTTGACCAGGTGTACCTCATGAATGGTTCGGCTCCTGCCTTCTTCGCTGATATGCAAGTCAGTGAGAAGCCTGCGGGAACGGATATTGTCTACAACGGCGATTGGCACAAGGCAGACGGCACGACCATCACGATGGTGGATGCCCCCACCCGCATCAAGATTTCCAAGGTGGATATCACCACCAGCGATGAAGTCGAGGGCGCAGAGATGCAGATTGTGGACAGCAATGGTACCGTGGTGGAGAGCTGGACTTCCGGTCCGGAGCCCCGCTATATCGAAGCGACGCTGATCGCCGGTGCCACCTATACCCTGGTGGAAGCCAAAGCCCCCACCCAGGACGGGTACGTACCCGCCGCTTCCATCCAGTTCACGGTGGAAGATGACGGAAAAGTACAGCACGTATTTATGCAGGATGACTACACCAAGGTCAGTATCTCCAAGACCGACATTGCAACCGGTGCGGAAGTGCCTGGCGCCCATCTGCAGATTGTGGACGGCGAGGGCAACGTCCTGGCCGAATGGGTGACCGACGGCCAACCGCACTACATTGAACGGCTGCCCGTTGGCAATCTCGTGCTGATTGAGACGATGGCCCCCACCGAGAATGGTTACGTCCGTGCCGAAAACGTTTCCTTTACGGTCCAGCCTACCGGTGAGATCCAGCGCGTTGAGATGAAGGATGACTTCACCAAGGTCGAAATTTCCAAGAAGGACATTACCAACGGCGATGAACTGCGCGGCGCCCATCTGCGGATTACCGACGAGGAAGGCAGCGTGGTGGCCGAATGGGTCAGCGACGGTCAGCCGCGCCGCATCGATCGCCTGCAGCCTGGCATCTACACCCTGACAGAAACGGCAGCTCCCGCTTCCTACCAGCTGGCGGAAAGCATACGCTTCCAGGTGGAAGAGAGTGGCCGCATCCAGAAAGTGACTATGTACGACGCCCCGGTGGGCACCTTCACCATTACCAAGATGGATGAAGCCACAAACACAGCACTGCCCGGCGCGCGCCTTTCTCTGCGCGACAGCGACGGCCATGTGATCGACAGCTGGTACACCAACACCGCTCCCCACGTGCTGCCGGTTCTGACAGAGAATAAGGCAGCAAGAGATCCCCGTACCCATCTGCTTTTGTTCTCCACCGATTCCGTCGAGCACGTCTACACGCTGGTCGAGGAGGCGGTTCCCACCGGCTATCTTACCGCCGACAGCATCACCTTTAAGCTGATGCAGATGGACGGCAAGCTCACCCTGTTCGTCAAGACGGACGGTGCCTGGCAGAAAGCCGACGAAGCAGTGCTGAAGATGTTCGACGCACGCAATCCCGATGTGCCTGTGTCGGATCTGCATAAGAATTTCCCGCAGACTGGTTCTTCCACACAGTAACCCCATAATAAGCGGCCCGGCGACAAACCCGCCGGGCCGTTCTGTTTTATACGCACGGTACACGCTTCATTTACGGTTCCAATACGTGCGTAATACGCATTCTGTTCGTCCTTCACAAGGGAAAGGAGTTTCTCATGATTTGCCCCTTACCTTCTTCCGGTATTCCCCCGGATGATCTTCTTGATCTGATCTACCACTATAAAGCACTGCTCATTCGCCAGCTCTATCTCTGGAATCGTGGCCAAGAAGCAATTGTTGACCATCTTCTTCATCGCTTCGTTCTGGCAGGGCGCATTTTTCGCAACAGTGAAAGGGTTTCTTGCAATGCCGACTGGCTGTCAAACGGAAATCCCGCATACGAGATGGCCTTTTGGGCCTTACTTGATTTTCGGGACAGCGTGGAATATCAACTGCCTGGCAACCACGGCATCACCATATCCGCCTTCACGGAGAATGGCGAATACGACTTCGTCAGTGTGTTGCCCGGCCACGAGAAATCAACTTCTGACGTTGTGCAAGCGCAGCGGGAGGCTTTGGGGCAGCGTCTGGTTATCGTTGTGCAAAATCCGGATCAGATCCCGCTGATTACCATTCGCCCCGTCGCCGCCTACTGTGTGGTATCACCAGACGGGAAAACAACCTATTACACCACTGCCAAGGAGGCCGCACCATGCCAACCACCTACGAGCGCCAGCTGAATGCGGTACAGAACGCACACCGCCAATTGGGCAGCACGCTGATTGCCATGCAGCACGCACGGGCCGACAGGCAAAGCGGCAATCTGGAAGGATTGTCCCTGGACGGTGCCCACCAGGCAGAGGCGCTGGCGTGCAAAATGCGGCACCTGATTTACCAGAGCGGAGAAATGTCCCGCCGGGAATACCTGACCAGCGCTCTGCCCAGCACTCAGGTAAATTTCTCATTCACTCGGGACAAAGCATTACTGATTCTCCCGCCGCTTCTTCCGGACAGAAGATCTTCCAAAAGCAGAGAATATCTGTCCGGTCTGGTCTACGCCGCCCTGGCTGATGCCGCCATGACCGATCCTCTACCTCAGTTTGAGCGCTGTGTCCTCTGCGTAGTTCATTGCATTCAACCCAACTCCGGCCGGAGAGCGGTTCCGGATTACGACAACATCGAACTGAAAGCTGTACAAGACCTGCTGGCGCTGTTTTTGATGGTGGATGACAGTATGCGCTATTGTGATCGCTACGAGACCGCCTGCGCCGGTGACCTTGCTCAGACCGAGTTCCACATCCTGCGGCCCGACGCTTTTCCCGCCTGGCTGGTACAGCAAAACACCCGAAAAAGAGAGGTCTAAAATGATCCGTTATCCCCCCTGCCCAAATTTGCCCCCCGGCGCTGCGCGCCACAATGAGGTTTTTGTCCCGTTTTTCCACCCAAAATCCGCCCAGGTATATCAGCCGTTGGGCAGAAAGGAGCCCCTGCAGATGCCAACTCCGCCAATCGCCAAACAGCAGCTGCTGTCCGTCGCTGCCCTGTGCGGGGAACTGTCGCCGTTGGCCGCCAGCCGCCTGATCCCCAGCCAAAGCTATCGGTATCGTGTGCTGGAGGAGCTGACCAAGGCAAAGCTGCTGCGCCCCTATCGGCGGGATCAGGTCAAAGGACATCGCCTGACCCGCCTGGCCAAAAATCTGCTCACCGAGCAAAACCCCGAACGATACGCAGCCTTGTTCACTGGCAGCGTACGAACCAACGGCTATACAAGCGAGCTGTCCCGCCGACTGCGGATGCACCGACTCGGTGAAGTGCTGGCCATGATGCAGCTGGGTGATGTGGCCATCTTCCCGGACGAGAAACCGGACCTGTTCGGCCGTCGCATCTCCCCGGCAGCCTCTCCCCGCTCTGCGTTCTATTTAGCCCGCGAAATCCAGTCGATGGGAGACATCGCCCTCAAGATCAAGAATGCGCGGATGGCCGGGGTGCTGCTGGCACCCTCTCACTTCTATCTTGTCTATAACACCGGAAACACCTTGATGCGCTGGGCTCCAGCCAGCGAACTGCGTGCCCGAACGCTTCTGACCGAATACATTGGCAGACGAATCGGGCATCCGGCGTATGCCGGCCAAAATGCCGAGGCCCTCCTCCTGTGTGAAGACCTTTCTTTGGCACCCACTCTTTTCCGGAGTCGTGGCGGCGGAAAGAGGCAGTTGTTTTTTCTGGATGGGACCTTTGACCATATGCATCTGCTTTCCAATAACGCGCAGGGCGATGTTCTGTTCCAGATATTACGGAAGCCGGGTGTTTCTTCCGCCTTCAACACCGCGCTTGCCGGCACCTTGTACCCCAAACGACAAATCGGGAATTTTTCCTTTGATGCACTGGATGAGGCCGGGCGCCCCGTTCTGTTTGCATGGGATTTTGATCTTGTTCGCATTCAGAGTTTCTATTCCGGTCTCTGCAGCTGCGAACTGACCGGTGCTGTAATTGCTTTTGATTTTCAAACGGGAGCTCTGCAGCCGTGCCTGGGAGAGAAAGCTGAAATCCGCCCGCTCTCCCTTGAACGAACCAGGAGGATGCTTTTGCTATGAATAACAGGATGAAGTGGGCCAGTTCTGTTGTTGCCATCATCGTTGCCTTAGGCTCCAGCGGATATCTTGCCGGGCTCTTGGCCCAGCTTCTGCGAAATTATGATTTTTGGAAACAATCCGGCGGCCCTTTTTCGGCTGATTACGGTCCGGAGCTGCCTTGCCTGGACCCTATTTCCGCATGGATGGCTCTGCTGGATTTTCCCTACGGTCTTTACAGCATCGGGCTTGTGGTGCTGTCCTTTCTGATTCTGTTCTTCTTCGTTTTGCGAATCGGACGGGATGGCCGCGGCACCTTCGATGATGACCGGAACCTGACGTACTCCAATGAAGGCACCTATGGTACCTCAGGCTTTATGACCGAAGCGGAGCGGAAGAAAGTCCTGCTTCTGCAGGATGTCAACCGTACCAAAGGAGTGATTTTGGGGAAGCTGGGGACTCAGGTCCTCAGCCTGTCCCCCGACAGCCGTATGAACGACAATGTGATCGTATATGGTTCCTCCGGCTCCCGAAAATCCAGATCCTATGTGCGGAACCGGGTATTTCAGGCAGTGATCCGCCGGGAGAGCCTGATCATCACAGATTGCAAGGGTGAGATCTATGAGATGTCTGACTACCTGCAGGCCCATGGTTATACCATTCGCGTATTCAACCTCGTCAATCCGGAATGTTCCGATTCCTGGGATTGTCTGGGGGAGATTCACGGCGATGATCTGATGGCGCAGATATTTTCCGATGTGGTCATCCAAAACAGCAACAACGGCAAGTCGGACCGTTTCTGGGATGACGCCGAGCAGAATCTTCTCAAGGCACTGCTGCTGTATGTGGATCAGGAATACAGTCCCGATCAGCGAAATCTTTCCGCTGTGTATGATCTGCTCACAGGTGCCGGAGGCCTCTCTCTGGAATCCATTGGTCAGCAACTGCCCGCCGGGCATCCCGCAAAATCCTGCTTCAGTGTTTTCCTGCAGGCATCAGATTCCGTCCGGGCCGGCGCCGTGATGGGTTTGGCCGGCCGCCTGCAGACCTTGCAGAACCGTTCCATCCGCAGCATCACTTCCTTTCCGGAGATCGATCTGACCTTGCCGGGGAAAGAGCTCTGTGCCTATTTCTGCATCACCTCCGATCAGGACTCCACCTTTGAGTTCCTGTCCTCCCTCTTTTTTTCCTTTCTCTTTATCAAATTGGTCCGCTATGCCGACAGCTGCCCGAGCTGTCAGCTTCCGGTCCCAGTCCACATCCTCGGGGAAGAGCTCATGAACTGCGGCAAGATCCATGCTCTTGGACGAAGATGCTCCGTTATCCGTTCCCGGCGGGTGAGCATCTCCATCATCCTGCAAGGGTTGGGTCAGCTGCAAAACCGCTATCCCGATAACGAGTGGGTAGAAATCATCGGCAATGCAGACACCACCTTGTTCATGGGCTGCACCGACGATATCACGGCCCGTATGATTTCTGACAGAGCCGGAGAGATTACAGTCGCCTACAGCACCGATGCCGAGGTCTACAACAAAATGCAATTGGCCAAGTGGGCTCCACAATATCGGGAAAGTCACTCCGTAGGCAAACGCAAGCTTCTGACCGTGGATGAGGTCCTGCGTTTGCCCGTAGATCAGGAGCTGATCATTCTGCGAGGCCAGAAGATATTGAAAGCCGAAAAATTTGACTATACGCTGCATCCCCATGCCCAGCTTGTCAGCCCGGTGCACGCCATCGACCATGTTCCCCGGTGGCGCAGTCAGGCACAGTACCCAGTCATCCCCAGAAGGGAACCGACCACCCGGTCGGCTCCCAAAAACGGGAGAAAACAATCTACTCCCCAAAAACCCAAAGATGAACCGCTGCAGATTGTCGATGCGCGGCAGCTATTTTTATAACCCAACAGGAGGTTACCAATGGAAGACATTTTGAAGGTAGATACCGAAGTGAGTCCCGCCGAGCAGGAACCCGCACCGAAAGCAACCGCCACTTCCCGGCGGAGTCCCGTATTGACGATTGAAAGCCACGATGCAGCCTCCCTGCCCGGTGCGGAGCAGGATGCTCTCTGGCATGAAATGACCAACGCCTATCTGACCCACCGCATTTTGTGCGGCACAGTGGATGGCGTTGAACGTGACGGTCTGGCGGTCATCTACTACAAGGGTTGCCGGGTCGCCATCCCGCTGACTGAAATGGTTATTGCCCAAAGTGATGCCGGCGGCCGTTATGCCGGACAGGCCCAACGCCTGGAGAGACTGGTCAACAACATGATGGGCTGCCAGGTTGATTTTATCATCCGCGGACTCGACACAGCCAGCCGAAGCATCGTTGCCAGCCGCAAAGATGCCATGCTGCGCAAGCAGCGCACCTTCTACCTGACGCCGGCAGCCGATGGGTTGCCGCAGATCCGGGAAGGGCGCATTGTACAGGCTCGGGTCACTGCGGTAGCCGAGAAATCCATCCGTTTGGAAGTATTTGGGGTGGAATGTTCGGTGTTGGCGCGGGATCTTTCCTGGGAATGGATCTGCGATGCTCACGAGCGCTACGCAGTCGGCGATGTGATTCTGGTTCGGATTCGCTCGGTTGATGTAAGCAATCCCGAATCCATCCGGGTGGAAGCCGATCCGCGCAGTGTGACGGATAATCCGCTTCCTGAACGTCTGCAGGCAGTGAAAGAGCAAAGCCGTTATGCCGGCCAGATCACCGAGGTTCGTCGGGGGATCATTTACATCCGGCTTCATAACGGCGTCAATGCCATTGCGCACAACTGTCTGGATCGGCGCCTGCCGGCCAAGAAAGATCAGGTTTCCTTTGTCGTGACCCACATCAACCGGGACCAGTGCGTTGCCGTGGGTATCGTAACCCGCATCATTCGGCAAGTCCTGTAAGGAGCGTGAAACCATGAATTCGCTTTACATCAGTTCCAACGCCCACCTCTGTCGCTTTCTGCAGGTTTCCGGCAACAGCTGGCATAATGCGTTGTACATTGAATGCAGCCATTGCACGCGAGCCATCAACAAAAAGTGCCGTGACCTGCTGTGCGTCTTTGATGAAGAAGCCCGCCCTGTTTTGATTCCCAGACATGATGCCGAACTCCTCTGGCAGACCGCCATTGATAAGTCAGATTGTATCGCCATTCTCAGTCGGGATATCTTCGTTGAGCTGCACAAGAGCTGGCTCTTTTCTCATCTTGATGACCCATCCGCCTGCCCGCTCAGTGGCCTTTACGAGGACCTTCCTCCGTGTAACACTCAGAAATCCCCAGTTTTTCCCAATTTGTGACAGATTGATGCCAGTAAATGAGCCGATTCCCTATAACGGAGTCGGCTCATTTTTTACAATATAGCCAAGGAAAACGTATTAACACCGCATTGCGTTTGGAGGTGATCCTGTGCGGAAAAAGAAGCAGAAGATTCAGCCGCCGCGTTGCCCCTATTGCGGCCGCAGCGCTGTCCTGCGTGACGCCAGTTATGTCTACGGCGACCACGTCTACAAAGAAGGGCAGAAGCTTTACGTTTGTGCAGGATACCCCTCCTGCAACAGCTACGTAGGCGTTCATATGGGAAGCCTTCGCCCCAAAGGTTCATTGGCCAACGGAGAGCTCCGGAACAAACGGATCCGGGCCCACAAGGCCTTTGATGCCGTCTGGCATGAAGGGATTCTATCCCGCAAAGAGGCTTACCACTGGCTTCAGGATATCACCGGTCTGGATGAGCAGCACGCCCACATTGCCATGTTTTCGGACTACCGTTGCGATCAGGTCATCGAAGCTTGCAACCAAGTCCTTCGAAATCACAACAAACAGGAGGTGGCATGAGATGAGGGTTATGACTGATGAAGAACGCACCTTGGTAGAAACCCATATGGGTCTTGTGGAAAGCGTTCTCCAACGACATATCACACCGCGACCGGATATTTCTGGCATGGAGCACGATGATCTTTTTCAGGTTGGCAGTCTGGCACTTTGTCGTGCTGCCCAGAAATACGATGGCCGGTGCAAGTTTTCAACATTTGCGTATGCAGTTGTCAAAAACTCTCTGATTGATTACTGCCGCAGCATCATGGGCAAACAGGGATGCGTTGTCTCATCGGAGAGAGTTACCGAAGATGGCGATACAATAAGCCTTCTGGAAACCCTTCCGGATCCGCAGACCATCGCGGATGCTGCAGAAGCACGTGAGCTGCTGCACACATTGACCGATGCCAAACATCGATACCGCGGTATTGCTCGCAAGGGCGTACAGGCTATTGAGATGCAAATCTACGGCTATTCAACCCGCGAAATTGCAGCTATGTATGGTGTGCGGACCAACGTGGTATCCGCCTGGGTCAGCCGGGCCCGCAAACTGTTGATTCGCGAAGTTGAAACGCCTGCCTATGCGAACCGCGCCTAAAATCCATGTTCATTTCATCACTCCCGTGATATAATAATGCTCGTTCCGATTTTATCTTGAACACTGGGGGCACTGAAGAATATGGAAGTCGCGCTTTTATTGCCGGGTGAGGAACGTTGCATTGCTCTTCCCAAGAAAAATGGGCAAAGCCAGGTAGAATACAGCTACCGAACCGAGAGTGGCCGCCTGTTTCAGTGCATCAGCCGAAACGCCGAGGAAGCTCACCGTCTTTGTGAAGACTGGATGATGCGGCAGGAACGGTATTAAAACATACATGATATAAAAACGGGAAAGGCTCAACGAGCTTTTCCCGCTTTTTTATTATCTGGTGTTGCCTGCGAAACAAACGTTCGTATAACAGGACAAAAGGAGGCGTCATTATGATTCAATATTACACCGCCATCGGACGTTATGAGCTGCGCACCGGAAGCAATGGAGCGAAACAGCCCGTTTTACTGAACAGTTCGAGAAGCTATGAACCTTCTCTTTGTGAAATGCTTCTTTGGAGTTCTCTGCTCTGGCATATCCGCGACCAGCAGGAACTAGAGATCGTCTTTGCCAAACGGAAGCAGGAGTTACATATCTGCGATGAATATTCTCTGGCATACTATTGCACCCGTCTGGAGCACCTTGGATTTTTGCACATTGGCAGCGGTTATACGGCCGCCGATGCTCTGTTTGAGTTGATGGCTCCGCTGAATCCTGTACCAGCCACTGCGGGATTCGGAAGCCGGCTGTGCAGCTTTCTCCACCTTGTTTTTCGGCGTCGTGTTCCACTCTCTGTTGCTTGCCGCGTCTTACACCAAGACCGTTTGGTACCGCATGAGCAGCAGATTATGGATTTGCTGTCGCAAAACAGCTTATCCACTGCCGAACTGATTGCCTGCATCGATCAAAATCTCCACGACGTTCGTGACAGTAGCGTACTGATGGAAAGAATCTATTCCGATTCAGCCCTAACTTGTGATAACCTACCGGCTTATGTACGGGCATCTGATCATTTGATTCCCGTTTTACAGACTCTTACCAATTTGTATCTCCGTCGCCTTCTGGTTCTGGAGCGCTATTGACAGTGTCCCCCTCATCGGTTTCATATACCATATATCTGTCGATTGTTCCCATCGGTGAACGTCCGTTTTGTAACCAGCAGTAAAGACCTCGACAAAAGCGTCGAGGTCTTTACTATGTTATCTTTCATTCCATAGAGGAAAACAACGGACATTCCATCTCCACAATATCATCCACAGGAATAACCGTTTCATCCTGCAGCAAGATCTCACGCTCATAGTCTCTGATTTTCCGGATAACACCGAATACTGTCAGATAGGCGCCGCCCTCTTTCCTCATATCCGGCTTGAAATAGGTGAAGCGAACCACAGGCTGCTCCTCCAAATGTTCCTGTAAAATGTGGAACTTCTCGTCCAGTCTTGCCAATTCCTCATCGTCCAGCTCAACCCTCCGCTCTGTCAATCGTCCGGTTTCCCGAATGGCATCATCATATCCAGTGAGAGCAGCAAAAGGCGAAAACTGCGCCGCACGATCTGACATGGGCATCGGGTGCCGTTTGGACGATACATGATGGGGCAGATGGAGAATATCTTCGTATTGTCTGCTCATGCTTTGTGTCCCCCGATCTGTGCGTTGCGATCTTTTGCTGTAGCTCCCTCCTCCAGATTCATACCTCTGAGGATAGCATTCTTTCCAAATTTCTTTTTTATGGCCAGCACCGCCTCCTGGCGTTTACGTTCCCGGGCAAGTGCAGCATCTTCTTTTTCTTGCTTGGCCTGTTCGGCTGCGTAATCCGTGAAAAGGTCCAACTGCTCAAAGCCCGGCTCTGTCTTTGGTGCCTCGCTCTCCGGAATCACATGGGCAGCCACAATATTCAGCCGGCGAACCAGAAGGTTTTCGTCTGCGATGCGATTAAACAGCTCTGTTGCTGCGCCGACAATCAGTTTTGTTGAGGAAGTGTACCGTTCCAAATTCTGTGTCCCATGGGAATGTTTGGGGATCTCACGACCATAGTGGTCTTTTGTCACTTCCCCATGATATTGTTTTTTCTGATCCGGCGTTGACAGATTTTCCTTGTCATACCCGATCGTCACCACCAGCTGATTGGTTACAAGCCTTTTGCCGACCAGATCCAGAGAAAGCAAGTCTGCCATCTCACGCAGCACAAGACGTGCCTTTTCCGCCGTATACGGTTGGTGGAGCACCTGCCCGGAGCCAAGGCTGTTATTCTCGGGCCGATAGGCTTTTACCGCTGCAACCGTGCATGGTTCCCATCCCCATGCATGGTCTATCAGCAATTCCGCGTTTTTCCCAAACAGCTTATACAGTAAATCTTCATTATAGACGGAGCACCGGGCCACATCCCCCATTGTGAACATCCCGTTGGCTTCCAGTTTCTTTGCATATCCCCGGCCCACACGCCAGAAATCCGTCAGTGGCTGGTGTGACCACAGCTTGCGGCGAAAGCCCATCTCATCTAGCTCTGCAATCCGCACACCGTTTTTGTCGGCAGGGATATGCTTGGCCACAATATCCATAGCCACCTTGCAGAGAAAAAGATTCGTACCGATTCCCGCCGTAGCCGTGATGCCTGTTGTATTCAGGACATCCTGGATCATCTTCATGGCCAGATCCTTCGCCGAGAGCCTGTATGTATTGAGATAATCCGTTACGTCCATGAACACTTCATCGATGGAATACACGATGATATCCTCAGGTGCAATGTACTTGAGGTAGATATCATAAATGCGCGTACTGTATTGCATATAGTACGCCATTCGAGGCGGTGCAATAAGATAATCAATCGCCAGCGATGGGTTTGAATTGAGCTCTGACAGGAAGCAAGATTGCCCAACCAACTTATGTCCCGGCGCGCTGTACATTCGGCCCGCATTGGCTTCTTTGACCTGTTGGACAACCTCAAACAGACGCGGACGGCCCGGAATGCCATAGCTTTTCAGGGACGGGCTTACTGCCAGGCAGATTGTTTTGTCTGTACGGCTCTCATCTGCAACCACAAGGTTTGTATCCAAAGGATCCAAACCTCGTTCCCTGCATTCCACCGAAGCATAGAAACTTTTCAGGTCAATAGCGATATATATCCGGTGCTTCATGCATGGCCCTCCGCCAGAACTCGCTCTATGTCTTGAAAGCCTTGCTCCACCCGCAGAGGCTTTTCTTATTCAGAATCCGACTCGGTAATTCCGTAATCAACCAGTACATTTTTATCTGCATCGGGGCGGTAGACAATCCCCATCATCTCATACGCATACCTGCGAACCTTGCGGAATTCCTTGACTTTCTCCGGGGCATAGGCTACTGCTTCGCAACCTTTATACTCAGGAAGTCCTTCCAGGTCATCCGTAACAGCTTGGATCAAGCGCTCGGTCACGTCCTCGATGCTTGCCCCGTATTCCACCGCCACAAGTTCATGCTTCCTGACATCCCTGTCCAGGTTTCCGAATGATCGATACAGTATATACTTCATAGGGTAGACCTTCCTTCCGCTTTCAGATTTTTAAGAAAATCCGCATTGGGTACATAGGGCAAGTGATACTCCCTCCCCATGCGGTTCAGCTCATTTAACTTGACCAGCATTAAATTGATGTTTGTATTCATGACAGCCGAAAGTTGTGCCACATCATATCCCTGCTGCAGGTAAAAAAACAGCTCTTCGTCGTCAATCAATACATGTGCGGCAAATGCGTTAGCCTCATACTCCACCGCAGTACGCATATCAAACAGGACAAACTCTGACAGAACACTTTTCCCTTTTGCTTTTTCTCTGTGTAGGGTGTCATGGCCTATCTCATGCGCACAGACCATATTCATAAGAATTTCGTCCATGTTGGCGTTCAGCAAAATATGCCGTTCCTTTTGCTGGTACGTGTACATTCCCAGCAGGTTTTTGAACTCTTCCACGAAATGAAGATAGATGCCCGAATTTCGGGCAATCTGTAGCGCATCTCGCGTTCCGCTTTTCTGGACGATTTGGTTTGCTTTGCGATAGATTTCTTCAGAACGGATCGTCAACGTTACAGCCCCCTCTCATACCACGAAAATTGCAGTCGCTTTGCAGTCGCTTTATTCTATCAAATAAAATATACGATAAAGCGGACTGACTCACATAGCGGAGGGTTCCTCATCCGGTCCGTTGTTCTTGGCAGCATACTTTTTGGCATTCCGCGCCTTGGATTCCCAATAGATATCCTGCAGTGCCTTCATGACAGCATCCTTATCCTGCTCCGACAGCGTGCCGCCGGCAAACAGGCCGGACATTCCGTCAATCAACTCTTGGGCTTGCTTCATTCCCCGTGCCCCGTACTGCTCGGAGGCCTTCATAACAAACGAATCGTTCTCGGTCAACAGATAGTCAACCGCTACTTCAAAATAGTCGGCTATCTTGCGATAGGCTTCGCGGGTCCGAGGATATGAGATGCCATTTTCATAACGTGTAATCATGCGGGCGTTAATTTCCAGAGCTTCTGCTACATCTTTCTGCGTCAGCCCTTTTTCCTCTCTCAGGGCCTTGAACTTTTCACCAAAAGTCATGCGATCCATCACTCCTGTCCAAATAAATATAGACATTTAACTTCCTATATGGGTTGACATAAGAAGCTCAACTGCGTACAATGAATATAGACATTTAACTGCTATTATTCTATCTTTAATTGCTATTCATGTCAAGCTGCATAACAGGCCGGTGCGCAAAGGAGTGTGATATCTATGGCGGAGCAATGCCGAAAAGCATATGTATCGGTGAACCTTGACGTAGACGAGGAAGGCGTCATATATCCACGCTTCATCCGTTGGCCGAATGGTCGGCTTTTCCAAATTGATCAGCTGATCTACAAATGCCGCGCAGCTTCTTCAAAGGTTTCTGGCGGTGGTATCCGATACACCGTTAAGATACAAGGTAAAGAGACCTTCCTGTACCATGAAGGCAACAAGTGGTTTGTGGAGGCCAAAGCCTGACAGACCACACAATTTATAGCGTATATGTATTGATTTATTCTATATATTGTGGTACCATACAGTTGTACTTGATTTTTGCCGCTGGCTTTAGCCGCGCATGGCTCGCAGGAAGAGCCGTCTTATAGTTTGTAAAATTGCGTCAGAAATGTGCCCGTCAGGGTGCAGGTCTGGCGCTTTTTTAATATCCGCCCGGCAACGGGAAAACTCTTTATACAGAAAGGACGAATGAAAATGTACGCACAAATCTCTTTGGTAGGTCGTGTGACTCACGATGTTGAGTTGCGCGCCAGAGCAACAACCGGTGAACCGTATTTGCTCCTCGGCCTGGCTGTAAACGAAGGCTATAAGGACCATGTCCATACCTCGTTTTACCAGTGCTGGTTGGAAGCGGATGAGGCGACCCGAGCCAGTAAAGCCGGTGTTCGGAAAGGAAGCCTGCTGTTTGTGAATGGTCAGCTTTCGGTTGTCGATGTTCCCCGCAAAGACGGAGGCACTCGGACCATAGCGAGAATCAGCCGGGCCCGCTGGGATTATATCCCTACAGGCCGCAAGACTGACACCTCCGTTCCGGCTGCACCAACCACTGCTCCCAGCGCGCCAGCCGCAGCTTCCCCCACCGCACAAGCCGCACAGAGTCAGGACGACGACTACGCCATTGTCGATCTCGATGAAGGCGATCTGCCGTTTTGACCCAAAACTCGTTGACCCCGATCATGCAGGAAGACTTTAATGCTTCATCATGATCGGGGTCTTTTTTTGTGGAGAACCAAACGAAAGAAGGATGACGTAACAATGAAGACAAAGAAACTGGCCAGCTTTTCCTCCCTCGCAGGCGGAACCCTGCTGATTCTGGCGCTCTTCCGGGGTACAACCTCACAACTGCTCCTGATCGGATATTTCTGTCTGTGGGCCATTATCTGGCTGGTAAGCTGGATGAAACGCCCTCTGGAAAATCATCCGGTACAGCCATCCCTTTGGGAAAACCTTTTCGGCGCAGACGCCGATGAAGAAGCTTCCAATGCATCGTGTGATTCACACGCTTTGCTCTTGCAGCACGTGGAAGCGCGTATCACCGAACTGCTCCGTTCCGTATATCCTCAGGCGGAGTGGCATTGGTGCGAGGAAGATCCCGAGGAGATCATCGAACGCGGCGGCGTTGCGTGGATCACCACAAAGAACACCGGCGAATTCCGCGAAGCCTCACTTTGCTTTGAGGAGCCAGGTGACCTGAAGTTGGAATTCATCCAAACCGCTTCTCTTCGCAGCATGATTCCAGACACCACGGAGGTCAACAAGGCTGGATCCTCTGCCCCTGTTCTGGGCTTTGCCCCACCGCCGGAAGCCGCTGCTCCGCCAGAAACGCATCAAGAACCCAAGCAAGAGGACGTTCAACTCTGGTACAGCCTGATTGGCCAAAAAGCCCTTTCAGAAATCATTACCGAGCTGAATATCCGGCAGTGCAGCCAGATTGCTATTGATCCGAACGGGCAGGTGACTTTCACCTCCGCAGACGGACAACCGCAAAAAGGCAAAACCTTGGAGCAAATGCCCAGTCCTGCGCATTGGGAAGAACTGAAGCGCCTTTTGGAACAGCAGGATCTGAAGGTTTCCATTCAGGGCGACCAATTGTCGTTGGCCTGGTAATACAAAGGAGGAATTGAAAATGGGTAAGTGTAAACTGTTTGACTTTTGGACTTGGAAGCGTGTTCTCCCCAAACCTTTTGACGCCATTGACACAAAGTATCCGGATGCACGTTCCAAATACTCCCCCCCGTCGGCTTCATCCACGCTGCATGCGGCCTCTCTGTCAGCCATTCTGGCCTATATGGCGTTGGACCATGAAGACGATATGGCAAGTGGGGTACCGGTAAAAGGTGCTATCGGCACTCAGGCGGATAACTTTGTCATCGCCGAATATCCCAGCCGGACAGGAATGACCCATGTGGTTGTCTTTAACAACACCACCGGTAAATTTACCGCCGCCAAGATGGCGGATGCCGAGTCTTCACCCAAGAATTACATCCTGAAAGATAGCGGGGACAGTGGATCCGCATTGTTTTTCGCTCTGATGCCTGCGGCCTTGCAGGACGAAGAATTCAGCGACGAATATGCCAAGCTGTGGGATCAATGCAAGGCGGGTTATTCGGATATGGACGAGGCAGCTCGTCATGCAGCGATTTGCTGCGACAACCTGTATCGCCGTATTGAGAATGCCGCCGGGTGCGGATCTGCCGGTATTAAGATCAGCATTCCTGCTTCCGGCAACATCCAGCCCTTTACGCCTTTGGCGCTCAGTCAAGGCACCTACAATCCCACCAGTACGATTCTGGGCGAATTCACCATTATGGAGCCCGGAAAAGCCACTGCAAAACCAAAGCCGTCCATCAAGGCTGAGGATTTCGAGGGACAGTACCGTTTTTCCTCTTCGCCACTCACCAGTGCGGAAGAAGCTATGGTTCCCAAACTGCCGGCCTGGTACATCACACCGGAGGAAGTCGTTCTGGCCTGTCGTCACGCCAAAGAAACCACCGGGACCAGCCAGCCCATGCGCAACTTTATGTTCCGTGGACCTGCGGGAACCGGTAAGACCGAAGGCGCCAAGGCATTTGCTGCCGGAATCCACCGTCCTTATGTTTCGATTACCTGCAATGCAAACTTTGAGATCTTCGACTTTTTGGGCCAGATGATGCCTGATGTGGAAGAACATCCGTCGCATGGTACGCCAGAGCTGCCCACCCTGCAGGATATCCAGATGGATCCGGCCAGCGCTTACTATGGCATGACTGGCGAATATAGACCCGATATCACTGAAGACGATGTCTTTAACAAACTGCTGGAGGTCATGGCTGCACAGGCTCGCACCGAGCAACCGGCCCAGAATAGGCAGGGATTTCGCTATGTGGACACGCCATTCGTGCAGGCTCTTCGTTATGGATATGTGGTTGAGGTACAGGAACCCACCGTCATCGCCAACCCAGGTGTGATGGTCGGCTTAAACTCGCTGCTCGACCGCTGCAACTCCATTACGCTGCCTACCGGTGAGGTGATTCACCGCCACCCCGATTGTGTTGTTATTGTCACCACAAATGTAGGTTATGAAGGATGCCGGGAAATGAACCAGTCGATTCTCTCCCGTATGAATCTGATTATGGACTTTGACCAACCGGATGCTGCCACCATGACCGCGCGCGTTTCCAAACTGACCGGCTGCGATGACAAAAGCACCATCCGCCAGATGGTGGAGTGCCTTGGCGACATGATCCGCTGCTGCCGCGAAAAGTCCATCACTGATGGAAGCTGCGGTATGCGCGAACTGATCGGCTGGGTACAGTCCTTCATGATCATGCATGATGTCATGGCTGCCGCCAAATACACAGTCATTTCGGCAGTATCCAGTGATCCGGAAAATCGGGAGGAGGTTCTGAGCAGCTGCTTGCTGCCTCGCTTCAACCCGTGAAAGGAACTCCAATGATGCAAAAGATTCAAGAAGCAGGCAATCCTTTGGTCTTTGCCAGAAATCTGCGGCGAATGCGGATTTCAACACCGGCACTCTCTCAACGGAAACTGGCTGAAACCTTAGGTGTATCCCGCAGCTGCTATGCTCGCTATGAGTTAGGACAGCGTATGCCGCCAGCCTGGTTCGTGGCCAAGGCTGCCACCTATTTTCATACCAGCATGGAACAACTCTTTTCTGAAGAACCTGAAGGAGGGAAAACACACGAATGAGAAACAAACACTTGGAGATGCGTCGCCGCATTGAGGACACCAAACTGGCCATTACGGATGCCGAGCTGTTTGGTTCCCGGTTATATGGCGCCGTTCTCAGCGATGTGGCGGAAGCTACAACACACCGCTATCGGCGTAAATGCCGCGTACTGACCTATTGGGATGAATCCCCCGATGCGGGTGTTGCCTCCACAAACAACCGTACCATCAAAATCAACGCTGCCAACCGGCTCACCGCCAGCTTTCCTACCCGCAAGCTCAAGGATCTGAGTCTACGTGGTCTGCTGGGGCATGAAATCGGGCATATCCTGTACACCGATTTCAATATGCTTTCCATCTATAATGCCAGGCTGTTGGCCGGAGAATTTTACCCTTCCACCCCAAGCGAGCTGAACGCCGAGGAAGAGGACTCGCTTGCAGAGCTTCTGCCGCTGCTGGCCAGCCGTGACCGCGCCACCTTGCAGACGTTGATCCGGTTCGGGAACGATTTGGACAACATACTGGAAGACGTTTACATCGAAGCCCGGATGTGTGAAGCATTCCCTGGCACCTTTGCCCAGGGCATTCAGCTGAACAATCTTCGCTTTGCCGAACAGATGCCCAGTGTGGAAGACCAAATTGCAGAAGATCATTATGGGTTTTCCATTATCCGCAACCTGATACTCGAGTATTGTAAGACAGGCGATGTGAATAATCTGACTCGCAAAGAGAGCGAATACCTGGACGTTCTATATGACTGTATTCCTATCCTTGATGGCGCAGTCTACGACGATGATGGCCGGGCCCGTTATGCGGCCACCAACCATCTTCTCATCCACCTGTGGCCTTACTTGAAGGAATTGCGGGACATTCTGCAGAAAAAACTGGATGATGGCGAAAGCGAAAAGGACATCGCTGATGCATTGGAGAAGGTTCTGTCCGATCAGCTCGTCGAAACCAGCTGTGCACCTTCCGGTAAGGGGAAACCATCCTCCTGCAAAGATGACCCTCCTATTGATTCTAAAACGTTGGAGGAGCTGCGCAAGAGGGCCTTGGAAGTGCTTTCAGAAGAAGGCGGCCGGATTTCTCTGGAAGAAACCGACAGTATTTCTTCCGGGGAAGGCGGTACCGTCACGAAGGATTCCAGCTACACCGGCACCGGCTACGATAAGGCCGCTGCCGACATTGAACGGGTTCTCACAAAACTGGCTGAAACTCGTGTATGTGCCAAAGAGGAAGAAGCTCTGGAGCGGGAATTGCAGGACTTTTCTGACCATATTCGTTATGGCAACGCTCACAGTTGCATGGACATCGAAATTGACCGCATGGCTACCGTATCGGATTCCCTTGTCAATCAGTACAACCGGATTGCTGAACCGCTGCTGAAAATCTCTCGGCGCCTGCAAAAACAGGTACGTCAGGTTTTGCAGGATCAGCGCCGCGGTGGACGTGAAACAGGCCTTTTGATGGGACGGCGCCTCCTGACCCGTTCTCTGTATCACGAGGACGGTCACTATTTCTACAAAAACAGGCTGCCGCAAGAACTGCCCGAACTGGCAGTGGGGCTGCTGGTGGACGAATCCGGCTCCATGAGTTGCGCTGACCGTATCACCAAGGCACGGGCTGCCAGCATCATCGTGTATGACTTTTGCCGCAGTCTGCGTATTCCGATCATGGTGCTCGGTCATACAGAAATCGGAAAAACGGTCCACATCTACAGCTATGCAGAATTTGAAGCCCGTGATACCAACGATTGCTATCGACTGATGGATATGTCCGCCCGCAGTGATAACCGTGACGGAGCTGCCCTGCGGTACGCGGCCGAGCGATTGCTGCGACGGCCGGAGGAAGTCAAACTTCTCCTGACCATCTCGGATGGTCAGCCCTGTGCCACCGGCTACTACGGCACGGAAGCAGAGGCCGACCTTCGAGGCATCCAGCGCGAGATGACCAACCGCGGTGTCACCATGTTTTCCGCCGCAATCGGCGAGGACAAAGACAGTATTGAACGGATTTATGGCGATGGCTTTCTGGACATCAGCAATCTGGACGACCTTCCGGTAAGCCTGACGCGCCTCATTGCCAACCGAATCAAAAGGAGATGAAACTCACATGAATGCTATGGATACAACCTTTATTTCCCGTCAGATCACTGTCTACCAGACCGCCAACAAACTGATCGAGTTTCTTGATAAACTCAAATCCGCTTCCGTCGAGAACTATGCTCATCTGCACGCAGACAGCGAAAGAACGCAAGACGGTCGCCGACGGATTTCCTGCATCGGCATTACGATGCTGGATTATACCAACGGTAAGGGGGAGCAAAAAGTTTCTGCCCGCGCCAATCTTTCTCCTGATACGGTTCTCTATCTGTTTGAACAGGTCCGTGAGAACACACCGGGATTCACCTACAGTGAAGACAAGATCTTCGGCGCACCGGATGCCAGCGGGCGTATGGCTGTAACCAAATTCCGCATCGTGCATGGTGACCCTGCTACACGGAAACTGCCCTGGGGCATCGAAGTAATCAACGGAACCGGAATCGGACAAAAGAACAAGGTGGGTGGCACCTATATGCAGGCCGGCAGTTTTGCCGAGCAGTCCAAGGTATTTATCAACTTGAGCGACAAGGATGTTTTTCAGCTCTTCAGCCGGACAGCCCGCTACATTTCCGCATGGGAAGCAGCGGTGTGCCCAAATCTTGTCAGCCGTGGTCATAAAGCCATCCAGGCAAATATCGACCGGCAGCAGGGAGGCTGAACTATGGAAAGCCACAGCGCACTTCGACGATTGGATGATACCGGGCGCTTGATCATTCCCAAGCCTATGCGTCAGGTCCTGCGTTGGCAGTGCGGTGACCCGATTCTTCTAACTTTGCAAAATCGAAACGGCCTCCTTTTACAGAGCTACCCAATGATGCGGACCCTTCGGCCAGTGGTGGCAGATTATGCAGATGCCTTTTTTTCCACCTATCACGTGCCCATTGCTATCTGCGACCGGGAACGGTATCTCGTGCATCGCGGCTTTCCACTGACCGGGCAGCCGCCTTCTCCCCCGCAAACGCAGACACTGTTGGATATGAACTGTGACGGGCCTATCCACCTTTTACCGCCCATTCCTCTGTTGGAAGGTTCTGACTTTCTGATCACACATTTCATTCCTATCCAGTCACATACTTCCTCTATTGGATACATTCTCCTTTCAGATTCATCCAATTCTCGGAACGAAGCACTCATGGCCGCTACCCAATTGTTGACCAGAATGATTGTATCACAACTTTGATAGTGCCAAACATAACTGCCGTGCGTGGAACACTCCATGCACGGCAGTTTCTTTTATTTCCGATTCTGTTTTGCGTGTCTGACCATAACATCGACTACCTCATAAATTTCCTGACGATCCTGTTGTGATAATCCTTCCAACTTTTCTGCCAGAACGGACTCTTTTACGGTATAGCCAACAGATGTCACATCGGCCAGCAAAAGGTCGGCACTTACTTCCAAAGCATTTGCCAATTTTATGAAAGCAGTAAAAGACGGACGTTTTTCTCCGCGCTCCAGAGCTCCCAAATAATTGGGGCTGATTCCCGCCTTTTCGGCAAGTTCTTCCTGCCGCATGTGCTTTTTCTGGCGGCACTGGCAAATATTTTTCCCCACTGATTTGAAATCCATTTTGTTTCTCCCTGTTAGCGACGGCTTTTACAGATAGTATAAATGCTCTTTCCTTTCCTATACACAATCAGGCAGGGAGAAACAAACGCTATTAGCGTTGTTTCAATTCCGAAGGTGTGTTAAAATAAAAAAAACTACAGGAGGGCTAACACTTTTATGGAACGTGAAACAACCGCCACATTTATTGGGCATCGAGAGTGTATTGCTTTGGAACGTTTTCGAATTGAATCGGGAATCCAGCAAATGATCTCAGGCGGCGTTACCGATTTTCTCTGTGGAGGAATGGGGGATTTTGACAGAATTTGCGCCGGAATTGTATACCATCTGAAACCAACCTACCAGCAGATTCAGTGTCACCTGGTAATTCCTTACCTTACGTTCCGGGTCGGTTATGCTGAATACTTTGACAGTGTCATTTATCCAGAAGGTTTTGAAAGATACCATTTCAAGGCCGCTATTCCCGCCCGGAATCGCTATCTTGTTGAGCATTCCGCCCACGCTCTGTGTTACATCACACACGATTGGGGTGGTGCCGCCAAAACTTTGCGACTGGCACAACGAAAGGGGCTGCGGATCATCAATCTGGCGGAGTGAGAATATCTCTGTCAGATTCTATGAAAAGCCAAAGAAATGGCAGTCTTTCGACAAAATACCTTTTGTAACAAAGAAAAAACGTGCTATAATGTCAAAAAGCTGTTACAGAAGGAGGCAAACAGGAATGTCGGACATCTCCCACAAAAATCAAACCGCGATTGCCTGCCCTGTACATAAAACAGCACTTCATGATCCAACCGATGTTGTGTATGGGAAGCAATCTATAAAAGCCGCCCTCTGTCCCCAATGCGGCGTTACCTACAGCAATGACCCTTTCGTTCTATTACACCCGGTATTGACGGAAAGCGGGCAGCCGGTGAAGTGGTCTGCCTTCTCCACGACGGTCAATACAGGCAAAAAGAAACCGCCCATGTATATTGTAAATCCGATTTTTCGCGATTTACCCATAACCGTAATCCGTCAGGGACATCGCTCGGTAAAAGGCCCCCATATTGTCAAAAGCATTGACATCGTCACGTTGGGACAGGACACTTCTGTAAGTATTCAGGGCTTTTTCAACCTGCAGACCCAAAGGTTTTACGCTTTTCCCTCTGAGTTTACCCTCGGCCGCATAAAAGTACGCCCCCTCCATCATCTGGAACTTATGGATCCGGAAAATCTTCTGGGGAAATCCAAAAAGAAGCGCGCTTTTTTACAGGCCCTGCAAACCGATAAGGACGCACACCTGCAGAAGCTGGAGCGGGAGAAAAAATATCGGAAAGCCGTGCTGGAGTCCGCCTATCCGGGTCAGTTTTATTCCGTACTTCTGCAACGGGAGACCAACGGCAACCGCTGCCCTTACTGCGGTCAGCCCTTTGCCGGGAAGAAGATCATAAAGTGCGTTGTCTATCGGGATATGAGCGCACACCATTGTGTGTATGTTGAGGTGGCGTACTGCCAACATTGCGATCTCCCCGTTTGCCTGCCGGACCAAGCCCAAAGAATTCGCAACCAGATTGCACCGGATATCATCAAAGTGCTCTATGCGAACAAATTTCAAACCGCGCCGACAGCTCTTGCCGCGTGCCGGGAAAAGGTTGTCCGGCTGGAGCACCGAAAGCCGTTGGAACCCGTGCCGTCCACGCTGCCCTACGGTCCCAAAAGCTGGGACCATAATCTTCCTCAGCTATCCTCTCTGCACGAAAGCCGTTCGATTTTCGTATACGCCAAGAAGTGCGGCTGTGAAAGCTGCAAACGAAAATACGGGCGCGACACCATTACCGACAGAAAAGCGCTGGTTCTGACAGCGGCCGGAGAATCTGTGGAAATTCATGTGCAGTTCTGCATGGGGTGCGGGCAGTACTATATAAACCTAAAATCCTATTATGCCTATCGCAAGCTGTACGGCGACCTCCTGCTCACGCTTCAATTTGATGATTCCATCTCCTGCGGGGAAGACGCCTGGCAGCGGTTCGCCCAGGACAGCGTACTCAGCCGCAACGGGTACAGCGTCAAAGCCGGTATTCCGCAGATAGCCCGGCAACGTGTATTGAGCAATATCCTGGAAGAAGGACTTGCCACCAAGCACGAGGTCATTGCCCTGCTCACGCAGTTTATCCAGCTTCAGAAAAACACGCTTCCCGAAGCCTGTTCCCGATGGCGCGAAGACCTTCTTTTTGTAAATCAATACAAAATCGGGCAAGAAAAAGCGCCGGAAGCCTTTCGCTGAAGCAGGGCGCCCGTATTCGCAAAACGCAGGAGGAATAAGCCATTATGAATGTGCTGTTCAGTTCCCGCGAGTATGACATCATACCCTTGTTAAAGTTGCCGAAACGACCTGTCTGGCGGGAATGATCGGATTCCATCCTGACCGTTTAACGAAGGGCTCAGAAGATTATGATGGCCGCCATAAGGCAGCTAGACTGCGTAAAAATTGGATTTGAACATTTCCAAATCCAGCAACGGACAGTTTTGCGGATATAAACCGCAAAACTGTTGACCAATAATATGTTTTGCGGTATAATTTTTACAAATGGAGGTGATTACAATGATCGATAGACCCCTATATGTAAATAAGATCATGGCCTACGTGGACACTCCCTTTGTAAAAATCCTTACCGGTGTGCGCCGCTGCGGAAAGTCTACCATACTGAAAATGATTATGGAGAGACTGAAAACGGAGCGAAACATTCCAGAAGATCGCATTATAAGCTGTCGTTTTGACTCTATGGAATACGAGGATATGACAGCCAAGCAGATATACACACTGTTAAAAAATCAGCTTTCCCCCACCGGAAAAACCTATTTGTTTCTGGATGAAGTCCAGGAAGTCAAAGGTTGGGAAAAGGTTGTGAATTCCTTGGCATCGGATTTTGATGTTGACTTGTATATTACAGGCTCCAACTCCAGAATGATGTCCTCTGAGATAGCCACCTACCTTACCGGCCGCTATGTTTCCTTTCGCATTTTCACCTTGTCTTTTGGCGAATATCTGATGTTCAAAAGCAAATTTTCCCCTGTCGGAAATCCGAAAGCAGAGCTTGCCAATTATGTACGCTTGGGAGGTTTTCCGGCAACACATTTGCAGGCGTATTCTCAAGATGAAATCTATACGATTGTCCGGGATATATACAACTCCACGATCTTCTCGGATATTGTAAAGAGAAATCAGGTTCGGAAAATCGACCAGCTGGAGCGTGTTGTAAAATACACTTTCAATAATGTTGGCAACACCTTTTCCGCAAAATCCATTTCGGATTACCTGAAGGCGGAACACCGGTCTCTTGACAACGAAACCGTTTACAGTTATCTGGACAAGCTGGAAAAGGCCTACCTGCTTCACCGTTGTTCGAGATATGATTTACGGGGAAAGGAAATCCTGAAAACGCAGGAAAAATTCTATCTGGCCGATGTTTCCTTGCGGTACTGCGTTCTCGGCTATAACACAGATAGCGTGGCGTCCAGCCTGGAAAATATTGTCTACCTGGAACTGTGCCGACGGGGCTACTCAGTCAACATCGGAAAAATCGGAGATGGTGAGATTGATTTTGTAGCCGTCCGGCAAAACGAAAAAATCTATGTTCAGGTCACGCAGGAGATCAACTCGGAAAAAACCGAGAAACGAGAATATGCTCGTCTGCTTGAAATCCCCGATAATTACCCCAAATTTGTTCTCACAACAGACACATTTGCCGGAGGGAACTACGAGGGGATCAAAACCATGCACATCGCAGACTTCCTGCTCAGCACGGAATATTAGCATAAAAGGAAAGTAAAACACCTGGTCCCCACAGCCCCCCGCAAGCGCCCCCGGAAGAGAAGTTCCTCTCCATCTTCCAAAGAAAGAATTGACACCCACAATATATAGTGGTATTCTATACTTGTAATTGATTTTTGTATTCCGCCACAGTGCGGTGACATTCCTATATTTCAGTTTGTAGCCCTGTATAAAGTTTGCCCTTCCGGCAATCTTGATACAGGGCTTTTTCTTTTGGCGGGCTCCCCGTCATCCACGGCGAGAATGATCCTTTCACACAGCTTCTGCTGTACCTGAAAGTCATTCTCGCTTTTTCTTTTGTCCAAAAGGCGCACGGCCTTTGGAAATACAATTTTTTTGAAAAGGAAGGCGAACTAACAATGAATGCAACCATGACCTATGCAGACGCTTTTCATCAGACGTTTGCGCACGAATCCGATTTTCTGAACTTTTTGAAAGACATCCAGTCTCGTTCCCACTGGGATCGTCACCCCGCCCATGACCTTGAGATCATCGCATTGGACGAAGGGGATCCGCTCACGCAGGCCCTGCATCGCCAGTATGAACATCTTGGCACGGAAGGGATTCTGGATGACACAATGGAACACACGCGCTTATTACTGAAGGCGCAGGATGAATTGACCCCTGTTCGGAGCTGTGCCATCAAGACCATTCTGGACCGTGCACGTATCAGTGGTTCAGCCCTCAGTCAGTTAAGTAAACCCCATCTGGCCGAGGTTCTGAACCGCTGTCTGAACATTGCCCGCGGCAACGCCCTGTTGTGGTATTCCGACGGCAAGATCTCAGCTGTCCACGGCGGTGATGCCAACGATTATGCTGTACTGGAAATTCCCGAATTGTTCCAGCACGCCGTGCAGTATCTTTCGGATCATTTTCCCGGATATACCTTCGCCGGCGGTTCCTTCGACCATTCGATGGTTACGGCAATCTGGGAACTTACCGACCAGGACGACCTGATCGAGACCTATCGCACCGCGCTGACCCGTCACGGCCTGTTGGATGACGAGACCTCGATTCGGCCGGCTGTTCGGCTAAGCACCTCCAATACGGGAATCAGCGGCGCCAACCTTTACCCCATGCTGCTGGAAGGTGCCGGCTCCAAAATTGTTCCGCTGGGCAGTCCCATCCGGGAAAACCACAAGAACGGCGCGGACCTGACACAGTTCGATGAAAACCTCGTCAAACTGTTTGCCCAGTACCAGAGCAACCTGGACACGCTTACTGAACTGTTGGACATTGAGTTGGCCTACCCTGCCAATGTCATGCAGGCAGTCCTGAAGGAGCTCGGCGTTGGGAAACGCCTGGCTATGGAAGTGGTAGAGCAATACCGTGCCCAAACCGGTGACGAGCCGGACACCGCCCACGGTGTCTATCAGGCCATGACCGAAGTTCTTTTCCTGCTGCAGCGCGACGGTGCCACCGGCACCAAGATTGCCGCCATGGAAGAGATCCTGGCACGTGCTCTGAAAATGCGTTGGACGGCTTACGACCTGCCCGGCGAACTGAAATGGTGAGGTGAAAAAGATGGCTCTGAATCTTGATTACAAACCGGTGGAAGTTGTCAGTACCGCCGGGATGCCGGAATCGGAATGGCTGGAATGGCGGCGCAAAGGGATTGGCGGCAGTGACAGCTCTGCTGTGATGGGCTGCTCTCCTTTCTGTACCACCCGTGATCTCTACTATGACAAGCGCGGAATCGCACCTGCCATTCAGGACGAGCCCAACTGGGTCACCCTGAAGGTCGGGCATTTGCTGGAACCGCTGGTTGCAGAGATTTTTGCCAGACAGACCGGCTATCGTGTCTACCAGATCCAGAAAATGTTTCGTCATCCGCTGTATCCCTTTATGCAGGCGGATGTGGACTATTTCATCGAGACCGATGACGGCAGACACGGCATTCTGGAATGCAAGACCTCCCACCCAAACAATAAAGGCAAATGGGCCGACGACTGTATTCCCTATAACTACGAGCTTCAATGCCGCCACTATATGGCGGTCATGAACTTGGACTTTGTCTGGATTGCCTGCCTGTTTTCCAATTCGGAGGCGGACTTCGTCAAGCGCTACATCGAACGCGATCTTGACCTGGAGGAGGACCTGATCCAAAACGAGCAGCATTTCTGGGAAGACTGTGTGCAGGCCGGCGTCGAACCACCCTACACCGAAAACGGGGATCTGGTTCTGGCCAGTCTGCGCAAGCATTACGGTCCCTCTGACCCTGAGCAGCCGACGGTTTTGCTTGCCCCTGTTTTGGCCTTGGATCTGCAGCGCTATGTGCAGCTGACGGCAATGAAACGGGACTATGAGCAAAAGGCCAAAGAAGTGGATCGCCGGATCAAAGAAGCGGCCGCTTCCATACTGGATGCTATGGGCACCGCCGAACGGGCCACGCTGACCGCAGATGGTGTCGTGTACACTGTCAGCTATGCGTCCCGTTACCGTCACACCATTAAAAAAGAGGATCTGGAACGGCTCAAGCTCGAATACCCTGCGGTATATGACGCCTTTGTGTCTGTAAGTGAAAGCCGTTCCTGCACCGTGAAAACAAAGGAGGAGAAAAAAACATGAATGCCAAAACACGCCAGGAACTGCTTTGCTCTCAAAAGGTCTACATCTGTGCACCTATGCGCGCCTGTGATGATTTCATCGTGTATGACAACCAAAAGCGTGCAGAGCAATTCGCCATAGACGCTATGGAAGAATATGGCTGCCAGGCTTTGTCTCCGCAAGCCTACCTTCCCTATCTGCTGGATCTTGATGACCCCATTCAATTTGGGCTGTCGCTCCAATTCCGGGAGAAGTTGATCAGCTTTTGTGATGCGATCCTCGTTTGCGGTTCCACCGTCACGGACGAAATGCAGCAGGAGCTGTTGTACGCCATTCAGAAGGGGCTGCTGATCGTGGCCAAGCCTGAAAACGAAACCGCCGTACACAGATTCATCACGCAACGAGGACTTGGATGGGAGGTGATCTTATGATTGCCACCTATGAGAAAACCATCTTCAAGGACGAAAGCAGCGGATACTGCATCTGCAGTTTCCAGACCAAAGACGAAACGGTTCCGGTAGCCGCCCGCAGCTCCTATTACCATGACGGAAAGATTCATTTTACCGCCACAGGCTGTCTTTTGCCCGAAACATCTACGGTTCAGGTGGAATTGCAGGGGCAGTGGGAGAAAAGCCGTTATGGCCCACAGCTATCTGTGCTTTCCTACCGGGAGATTCTGCCTACCACAGAAGCCGGCATCCTTGGGTACCTTTCCTCCGGACTGATCAAAGGCATTGGCCCGAAAACGGCCCGCCAACTGGTGGACGCATTCGGTCTGGATACGCTTCAGGTGCTGGAAAAGACGCCGGAACGTCTGCTGCAGGTCAAAGGGATCTCCGCCAAGAAGCTGGAGCGCATCACTGCCACCTATCAGAACAGCCGCGCCCTGCGGGAGATTGTGAGTTTTCTGGCTCCCTTCGGCATCAACATCCACAAATGTATGCAGATCCGGGAATATTTCGGAAGCAACTCCGTCCAGATTCTGCGCAAAAGTCCCTTTTCCCTTTGCAGGATTCGTGGATTTGGTTTCAAGACCGTGGATGAGATTGCCCGGCGGATGCATTGTGCACCGGACGATCCGCAGCGGATTCAGGGCGCCATTCTCTATGCGTTGGATGAAGCCAGCCATGCAGGTCACGTGTTTCTCTCTCAAGAGGATCTTTGTCGACAGGCAAGCTGGCTTCTGAAGGGAAGCAATCCTGATTCAGCCGTACCGGACAGCCTTATTGCTGCACAGATTTACGAACTTTCCATGCGGCGGGAATTGATCGCCAATGAAGGTGCGATTTACCGGCGCCGGCTATTTGAAGCTGAGAACCGCACTGCGCAAGCAATTGCCAGTCTTGCCAAACAACCGGTACAGGTATTCCCCCATCTGGAAGCCGTAGTGGAACAAAGCCAGAAAGAGCTCGGGCTGATGCTTTCCGCCCGCCAATGTGAAGCCGTACGCAACTGCATGACACAGCCGCTCTCCCTTCTTACGGGCGGTCCCGGCACCGGAAAAACAACTGTCCTGAAGGTGATTTTGGATGTGTACCAAAAGCTGGTGGGCGGGCGCATTTTACAAGCGGCTCCCACCGGGCGTGCTGCTCGGCGTATGATGCAGAGCACCGGTTTACCCGCCGGGACTTTGCACAGCGCTTTGGGACTGATTGCCAAAGGCGAAGGCAGTGCTTATCACACGAAAGGGTTGGTTCCCCTTGCCGCCGATTTTGTGGTCGTGGATGAAACTTCTATGGTCGATATCCTGTTGGCCGAGGAGCTTTTCCAACGCATCCGCCCCGGCACCAAAGTGCTTCTGGTAGGTGATGCCGATCAGCTGCCAAGCGTCGGCCCCGGCAACGTTTTCCGTGACCTGATCTGTTCTGGTGTTTTGCCTGTCACACGCCTGGACACGGTATTCCGGCAAAGTGGCACCAGCCGCATTGCTTTGAACGCCCAGCTGATTCAGCAAAACCGGGCGACCCTTTTGGAAGGGCCTGATTTCCAGTTCCTGGCCTGCGCAGATGAAGCTGCCGCTGCCGCAATGGTTCAGAGACTCTATCTGGACGAAATTGCTCGTGAAGGCATAGACCATGTTCAGGTTTTGTCCCCCTTTGCCTCCCGTGGCGATGCGAGCGTCAAAAGCTTGAACCTTGCCCTCCGCGACAAGGTCAATCCCTCTCGATTCTGCGTGAATGAATGGTCCCAGGGCGAAACGGTTTTCCGGGAAGGAGATCGGGTCGTACAGACCAAGAATCACGGCGAAATCAGCAACGGAGATACCGGCACGATCCAATCCATCTGCAAAAACGAAGATGATGAGTTATCCGTCACAATTGACTTTGGCGATGGCCGAAGCGTGCAGTATGGCGAGAGCGAGATGGAATTCATCCAGCTTGCTTATGCTCTGACGATTCACAAAAGTCAGGGTGCCGAATATGCCGTGGTCATCCTTCCTATGCTGCAGAGCTTCTACAAGCTGCTCAGCCGCAACTTGATCTACACCGCCATTACCCGCGCCAAGAAACGGGTGATTCTGGTCGGGCAGAAAAAGGCTTTGTACATGGCCATACATCGTGACGGCAGCGACCGCCGAAATTCCATGTTGGCAAATCGTTTGTCAGCGCTATTTTCTTATAAGAAAGATAGTACCCTTATGCCGGCCCTCCCCAAGAAGGCAGGCACAACCAATACGAAAGAGGTGTCATAACCATGAATGCTACTCATACCCCCATGTACGACCAAAACCCTGCCGTTGCCGAACTGAACCATGTGGATGGCTTCGACCCCAAACGCTATATGCGCACCACCTCCACAGAAGATGGACAAGGGCTTTATCTGGATGTCAAATACCGTAAGCTGTGGTTCCGTCTCAAGTACCCCTTGGGTAAGATCAAGAAGATCTTCCACACGCTGAACACGGAAATTGCCATCTGTGAGGCACGGGTATATCTGAACAAGGATGACCCCGAGGATCAATATGTCGGAAGCGGAACGGCCCAGCGCTTTTTCAAAGCCGGCGACAAGTTCGGCGAGAGCTACGTGGAAAGCGCCGAGACCGCTGCGGTGGGTCGTGCCCTGGCGGAAGCCGGCTTCGGCTCCCAGTTCAGTGACTGTGACGTGACTGAGCCGGCGGACCAGAGTCTGGCAGACGCCCCCATCGACGTTCCCGCTCCGGTGGCAGGCCCTTCGCACGCCGCGGCTTCCGACACTCCATCAACGGCCCCGGCCGCACCGCAGCCCGAGCTGACTCCTGCCATGAGTTTTGAGCAGGCTTACGCCGCCATGACTTTGGACAAGGCCAAGGCCGTCCAGATTGACTGTGGATGCTACCGCGGACAAACGCTTGGACAACTTGCCCTGACCAAACCGGCCAGCCTGCGTTGGTATGTTGACAGCTATAAAGGCAATAATAACCTGCTGCGCGCTGCAGCCAAATATCTGCTGGATCGGGCCGCTGCCTGATGCCGGCCAAAGGAGTGGTTGGCTGTGAGCCAACATGACTTTCCCTACACCATGCGGGATGTGGCCGCATTGCTGCCACTGCACATTCGGCGCCGCCGGGCAGTATCCATTGACGCAGATTGCCCTTTCTGCGGAGATACAAAAGGAAAGCTGAATATCAACTTTGAAAAACAGGTATTTAACTGTAATCGTTGCCGTACTCACGGAGGCATGGTGGAACTGTATGCCAAATTCTTTGGTGTTTCCAACACGCAGGCCAATGCAGAGATTTTTTCCATCGTCTGCCGACACGAAACGCCACGGATTGCTCCCACCCCCATTGCATCTCCCAAAGAATTGCCGCGGGAAGCATCCAGAGCCGATGCGCAAGCCATCGATCAGACTTTCCGCACTTTGTTGGCCATGCTGCCGCTGGCTGAAAGCCACCGCAGCGATCTGCACAGACGAGGGCTGAACGATGACCAAATCGAGCAATATCTGTACCGCAGTGTACCGGCCTTCGGGTATCGCGCACTCACAGGGCAGTTGCTGCAGATGGGGTGTCGCCTGGAAGGCGTTCCTGGCTTTTATCAGGACGAGCAGAAGGACTGGACCCTGGCCTGCAGCCCTCGGCGTACCGGATACTTTGTCCCCGTCATTTCGGTAGACGGTCTGCTGCAGGGTTGTCAGATCCGCATGGATCATCCTGGGAAACAGGGTGGCAAATACATATGGCTTTCCAGTGCAGAGCGAAATGGCGGCGTGACTTCCGGCTCCCCGGTTCACTTTGTGGGAGATCCGGCCGCGGACACCGTCTGGATCACAGAAGGGCCACTGAAAGCGACGGTTGCCCACTGCCTTTCCGGGCACAGTTTTCTGGCTGTAGCCGGCGCCAATCAGCTCAACAGTCTGCCGGACTCTCTGGCACTGCTCAAGCGGTTCGGATGCCGCACCGTCTGTGAGGCGTTCGACATGGACAAGCTGCAGAATCCTCATGTAGCCAGTGGCACTGCCAAGGTGTTGCATCTGGCGAAAAGTATGGGCTTTGATGTCCGCCAGATACGTTGGAATCCACAATATAAAGGAATCGACGACTACCTATTGGGCAAACAAAAAAAATCATAATACTAACAATCAGGGGCGGATGGCAATTGTCACCCGCCCCTCATTATGTAAGGAGAGTACAATGGATATTCGTGCAAACGATGCAGAGATACTCTGCAAAGAGTTGGAAAAATCCGCACTCGGCCCTGATGACACTTTTTCATTTTCATGTGACCGATGCGGTCGGTGTTGCCGAAGCCGGGATGATATCCTTCTCAATCCGGGAGACCTGTTTCGCATTGCTTCTTTTTTCAATTCCACGCCCCATCAAATTGTGGAGCAATATTGCGAATGCTATATCGGGCCCGATTCCAGACTGCCTATCATACGTCTGAAACCTAAAACTTACCGCAGCACCTGCCCTTTTCTAGGGTCGGGAGGCTGTAAGGTTCATCAAGCCAAACCTACTGTATGCGCACTGTTTCCACTGGGACGTGCTTATCTCACGACCAAGGGGGAACTGATCTATTTCTGCCAGCCCGTGACGTGCGGTTCCCGCAAGGAGACCCACACGGTTCGGGAATGGCTTACTGGCTTTGGTTTGTCCTATGAAGACGATGATGCACTGCACTGGATGAGACTCACCCCGCGCCTCACCATTTGGATGCGACAAAACGAATTCCGACTGAGTCAGCCAGAACGGCTGACGGTTTGGACTCATATGAAGAATCTTTGCTATCTTCAGTATGACATACACGGGCCATTCCACGGTCAGTTTCTCCGCAATACAAATGAACTTCTACGGATGCTATCTGATATCTGAACTATAAAAGAGACAAGGCAAACAGCGTGTATGCTGACTGGGGATGCAGAGAGAAGGCAGGAGACGAGCGCCTCCTGCCTTCTACGGTGTTTTTGTCAGGCCAGCAACGTGCCCAGCTCGCGGCAAACCGCCAGAGAGTCATCGTCCGGAGCCTCGTTACAGATCACGCTGTCACAGGCCAGATTGGCACCATCGTCGTTTCAGCGGGATTTCCAGCTGCGCCATTCGCCATTGCCCCAGCCGCAGGATCCAATAATCTGGTCATCTGTAATACCCGACTGACGCAAATGCAGCGCCATCAGTTTTAGCAGACTGGATTTCCCGCAGCGGCGGATGCCTGAGATGATTTTACCGGTTCGGTATCCTGAAATGCAATCAGACGGTTCAGGTACAGGTCTCGACGGTGTAATTCTTTTGTATTCTTCAGCATGAGCTCACCTCCTATTGTAGTGTAGCACAAACTTCCAAATCAAAACGGCAGGGGTTCCTTTTCACGATTCCCTGCCGTTGGTGTTCTACAGTGATATAATTATTTTTCTGTATCTATACGCTTTTTATCAAATCTTTTGATTGCGACCAGAAACTGCTGACACTGTTGCTGCCAGGTGTCTGGATCAAATCTTCCATCCAGCATGGAGTAAGTCACAAGAAGAGGTCTGTACATCTCGAACAACTCAAGAATTGCCTCAGAATCATTATCTTTCGCTCTGTCCAGCAGTTCCTCAAAGCTCATGGCTTTACCTACTTTCCATTGCACGGCGAATTTTGCGGATTACCATGGTGTAGCGATGCTGGACTTCCTCAGCGGGCATCTTGGTAATTCTCTCAATATCGGTGTATCGAAGATCCAGAATCACATGCAAAAAGAGGATATTGGCTTCTGCATCCGTCAATTTCTGAAGCACTTTGTATAGGCGCTGAGAATCAAGATTCTGCAGGAATTCATGCCATGAACGGGGATTTTTATCATGATCAGGAGGTCTTTCCAACGCCCTGAAATCCACACGGCCGTTTTCAAACAGCTCACTTTCCGCCTGGTTTAACAATAACGCCTGTGCTCGCCTGTGCAGGAAAGAGCACCGACGTTGTTCATTTCTTGCAGCCCTTAGCAAATAGGCCGTAAAGGCATTCTGTAATCGTTCATCATATGTTTTTCCAGCGTTCCGGTAGTTTTTTTGTACCATCTCCTTTTGCCTCCTTGTCATCGTCAGGTGACCACAAAGAGACCACTTTTCTGCCTTATCTCAAGCGGCCGTCCTCTGCTTTTTTCATTCATAGAAAAATAGCAGGAACTGTCGCTTTTTTGACCACAAATCAGATTTTTTTATATGCAGAAAAATTGTGTATCAAACATCCTGCGCAAGATGATTTCTCTACGCGCAACGCATTCGGAAAATCCGTAAATTATATTCCGGCTCCTTCCAGATACCCGGATGATGAAGAGAGACATCCCTCTTGTTTGATATAAAACAGATATATTCGATGCAATATTCCGGAACGGGCCCTGGCCTGGCCGACAAAATCCAAAAGACGCAGCTTCAAAAGCTCTATTTCGAAACTTCCATTAGTATAAACTCTAAATTTAGCAAAATATGACGAAATTTGCACTATTGTCTAACAAAAGGTCCACTTGCTTTATTCTCAAAATGAAAGCATGATCCATACGTTTGATGATTGTCATTGCGGCCACGGCCCGTGACCACGTTTACCCGACCGGTTCAAATTACTGCATTTTTCGATATAGACCTCGTTTATTCCTACAACAACAAGCGCCAGAATTTGTGCATACCACACAAATTCCGGCGCTTTTCTATTCTTGTATCCCGTCTTTTGCCGTTTCCTTGCTTTTATATGCGAAAGGCATCAATCATCTGACAAATAGAATCCATTACATCATCCGGCAAATCTGTTGTTTCAGTCGGCTTTTCAGACAGGTCCGATGTCTGAACACACTTCGGTTCCGCCTTATCCTGCATACCGTTTTCAGGCTTGGTACTCTGAAGTGAGACGCTTTCCAGCACACTTCTTACCACTTTTTCGATGGCTTCCAAATCCATTTGTGGCTGGGGCAATATCTGAGTCACATTATTTTTTCCACAGTAACTCAAGACCGCCGCTGTCAAAAAGACTGCCTTACGGCGCCCTTGTTCATTCAGCAGTTCGATTACCTGCCGCTGTTGCGGATCGGAGAGATTGAACTGAATGGTAAATCGCCCCGGCTGCTTTTTGCCGCCCATTACGCATGCCCTTTACTGGCCAACCGTGCACGGTAGATGATCTCATAGCCCTTGGCGTTGGCATGAATATCATCTACAAAAAGACAGGATTGCCAGCGGCCCGCTTCTTCCAGATGGGGGCGCAGCAAGATGGATCCTCCACCAACAAAGACAGGTGTGGTCACGCGCAGATCGATCATCCGTTCGCGCAGCTGCCCAAACAATTCTTCCACAAATTGCCGCGCCTGACCGTGAATCAGTTCCTGCACATAATCTGGCAGTGTACCATTGCGCCCGGTCAGTACGCTATCAACATCGTACTCGTCAAGAAGCAGATCATGGGCACTGTTGACTGTATTGATGATCCGATTGTACAACAGAATCACACCATACTCTAGCGAGCTGCAATCGGAAAGATCCGGTACTCCTTTTTTGAGCAACATATAGTCCGCAGTAAATCCACCGATATCCAAAACAACACACTTACTCAACGGCCGAAGTTGTCCAAAAACCGTCATAGCCGCCGCATAAGCCTGCGGATAGGCCGTAACACTGTTGAAGTACACCGAGAAAGGCTTGTTTCCTAATTGGAAATTGACCACGCCGCGTTTGAAGTACGCCTCGAAATCACGGTACTGTGCCCCAAAGTGGGCTGGCGGCAATCCGATCAAGAGATCCACCGAGGTGGTCTGTCCGGCTGAATAAGCGCCAGCGGCCAGGATTTCGTAAGCAATGCCAAACAGAGAAAGAAGAAAAAAGGATTCGTCCTTGCTCTTGTCGCGGCGATAAGCGAGCCGATGTTCAGTCAGTGAAAAATACCGGTTATTATACAAAATGTATTCTTCCCCCAGCGCAGGCCGCACGCTACTCTCCACCAGACCAGAGACAAATACCTTATGTACTGTTTTCACCTGACGATTTCCGTGATCAATACTAATTACCATATTGCGCAACTCCTTTATGTGTGTTTTATACGCTGTTATACGGCGGGAGTACGCCAGCGGCAACAGAATTTTGAAAAGATGGTCAGTTTTCCTCTTCCTTCTACTATTTTCTTTACAGAACCTTGAAAACCGAACAGGCATCCCCATCGGTGCGATATATACGCGGTCGGAAGGGCGCAGGAACCAGCCGATGTAGTGGGATGCTGTCCCTGATATGAATCCGTTACTTATAACCTATTGATATCAGGAAAATCGACAAATTATTTGATAAGCTGTGCGGAGATAACGGATGCCCCCCTGCCTGAGCTTTATCTTTGCTGCCGGAAGGCTGTCCCTGCGTAAAATAGGATAGGACGCACCTTACATACTACATTTCTAATCACGGAGGTTCACGAATGAATCAACTATCTCCTTATAATCGAAGAACTCTGCGCAAGCTCCGGGATTACCCTGACGTGCTGACAGTAGAACAGGTCAGCGAACTGTTAGGCGTATGTACCAAGACCGTTTACGCCATGATTCGGCGTGGTGAGCTTAAAAAGCAGAACGTTGGCCGGCTGTTTCGCATCCCCAAAAGTTATCTCATCGAATACCTAGGTATTGAGGATGCCAGACAGTAATGCGCCATCTTTTTTGGGTTCGTTTTTGCAAAAGGCACTTCTCTGCCGTATGATATAATTGGAAATGTCAATGGCAGGTGGCAATTGAAAAGGAGGTATTTTTGTGTTATCAGGCCACCTTCAAGTCAAAAAAGAATATTACTATGTAGTGCTGAACTGCAAGCATCCTGACGGTCGCCGCTTCCAGAAATGGATTTCCACCGGCATTGCTGCCAAGAGGGGAAACAAACGTGCGGCAGAGGAAACTCTTTTGGATTTCCGAATGAATTATAACGAATATGGGGAGCGGATCTCCGATGGCAATGGTTCGCCGTCCAACTCTGCACCCCGCAAGAAAGGCAAGTCATCCACCGCCCGGACTCCCGATGGTTCTGTGCGGAACGCCCCTGCGAATCCTTACGGCAATATGCTTTTTGCCGACTATATGCTCTCCTGGCTTTCCTGCAAGGAAATCGAAGTAGACCCTGTCACTTATGCCGGGTACTGCGAGTCTGTTGAAAAGCATATCTATCCTTATTTCAAAGAGAAGGGCATTACTCTGGCCGAGCTGGAGGCAAAAGATCTGAAAGAGTTCTACCGCTCGGAACGCATCGGGGACCCCGAGCACGGCATTGCCGGCAAAAAAGGGACCACCGTTGCCCGCTACCATGCCAATATCCATGCGGCACTGGAATGTGCGGTGGAGGACAATCTGATCGGCCATAATGCAGCCCACCATCAGCGGCCTACCACCGAGAAATTCATCGGCAGTTTCTACACGCCGGAGGAGGCTCTGGAGTGTATGCGCCTGGCTGAAGGGACCAAATTGGAACTTGCCGTTTACTTCGGCCTGTTCTATGGCCTGCGCCGCAGCGAGATCGTAGGGCTTCAGTGGCACAACTTCGATTTTGAGCACAACACCTTCACCATCGCCCACACGGTAACAACCTACCGGAGAAAGGGCAAAGGAAAGGTCAGCCGCTACGCAAAAGACAAAACCAAGAACAAGTCCAGCCTGCGAACTCTGCCGCTGATTCCGCTCTTCCGCGAAAAGCTGCTGGCCCTGAAGGAAAAGCAAAAATACGAGCGCGAACTCTTCAAAGGCTCCTATGTGAAGGATTACATCGGTTATGTCTATGTCAACGAGATTGGAGAACTGATCCATCCCGACTATATTTCCACGGAATTTCCCAAGTTTCTGCGGAAACATGGTCTACGGAAGATTCGTTTCCATGATACCCGTCACAGCTGTGCGAGCTTTCTGCTGCGCAATGACGTATCCATGAAGCAGATTCAGGCCTGGCTGGGCCACAGCGACTACGGCACCACCGCCAACCTCTACGCCCATCTGGATCTGGAAGACTCCATGCTTCTTTCCGCTTCCATGCTCACCACCGGATTGTTCGGGGCATCTACCGATCATGCTCCTTCCACCGATTCTGAGCTCACGGATCCCCGGCATGGTACTGCCCCCTGAGTTTTTCCTCGGTCGCCAATACCCTATTCGTTTTTGCAAAAAAATAAAGCAAGGATGTCACCATCCTTGCTTCATTTGGCGGAGAGTTAGGGATTCGAACCCTAGGTCCCTTTCGGGACACAGCATTTCGAGTTTTGTGTCCCCAATGCCGTCTGTGCTCCCCCAGGGTCAAAACAGGCCGTTTCGTCCGGTCCATTTTGACCACACCACGTGAATTTTCCGGGCACTTCCCCATAAAACCGCGTGGGTACAAGTAAAAGTATAGTACCGCTCTTTGGGGCGAAAAGCAACGCCTTCCGGGAAAAATGCAAGATGCCGTGCAAGATAACCGGCAGGGCATCTGGCCCGCCGGGGCGGGTTCCGGCCGGTTTGTCCCGGCGCCAAATTTTCCCGCAGGCGAGAAAATCACCCCAAAATTCAAGAATCTTGTCGTGCTGATACGGTTTCTCCGGGTCCGAATTTCATCAAAGGAGAATCCGACCATGAACGAACAAACCATTTCCCAGGATCGGCTGGCAAAGGAGATTGACGCGCTGCTGGCGCCCTATCCCGATCCCATGAGCCGCAACGACTTCCGCCAAGCCTGCCACATCGGCACCCGCACTTCGCTGTATCTTCTCCAGAGCGGGCTGGTACCCTGCATCCACACCGGCAAGCGCACCCGATGCTACAAGATCGCCAAGGCGGACGTAGCTGCCTACCTGCGCCGCCGTCTGACCGAGCCGGAGTATTACGCTCCTCCCAGCGGGTGGTATAAGAACATTCCCCAGCGCAAGCCGCCTGCCGTATCCCTGACCCGTACCTTGGATTACGAGATCGTCAGTCGCCTGCTCCTCCGCCGCCACCTGGAGCAGCAGCTGGCCGACGCCCCCGACGTGCTGACCGTGGAGCAGATCGCCCGCTTCACCGGCTACACGCCCCACACGGTCTCCCGCTGGTGCACCGAGGGCCGCCTGCGCACCATCCGGCGCCGCCCACTGTTTATGGTGCCGAAAACATGGCTGCTGGATTATCTGGTTTCGGATGATTATAACAGGATCACAAGGAAGAGCAGGAAACATTATGGGATGATACAGAAAGTGGCTAACACCCAAAAGTAACTCATGCCTCAAAAACATAGACTCACCTGGGGTGCATCTTTAGGCCATAGAGATGTACCTTCTATTTTTGTATGAGCGCACCCCACCTGCCAAGCGAATCGCACAACTTTGTCCGCGCATCTGTTTCATTTCGTCAAAACTAGTGTAAAAGCTTCCACCCCGCCACAAAAGGACTACGCGTTCCTAATTTTTCCCTCCCACATTGCCGCAAACATGATATAATTAACTCAAACAATCGAAAAAAGGAGGGAATACATTTGACGCCTATCAACGGCGATTTAAAATCGCTGCTCACTTTAATACAAAGTGCCGCCCCTACGCTTCTGAACTCCTGTTGTATTATCAACGGGGAATTTCTACCGCTAGAAGATGTCCAAAACATGGGGTACGACGAATTTGTATCTCATGCTAAAGGTATCATGCCCCGCAAATTGTATAAGTACTTTTCTAACCTGCCGACCACACTAACTGATCCCGTTTCAGGCGAGCCTATATTAGATGAGAAAACCGGAAAGCCTAAAACGATAAACTATCCAAAAGAAGCACTAAAGAAGAATACTGTTTTTCTACAGTCTCCAAGTTTGTTCGACGATGTATACGATTCGGATATTAGCTTGGATTTTGAAACATATGAAAAAATACGCCTGTTAGAATACTGCAAACGCTGTCAGCTTTCCGTCAACGCTTCTATGTCAACACAGGAACTAGGCGACGCCCTCGTCCAGGCAGTAAGCCAGCGTTTTGATCCTGCTATTGGACAAGCATCACTATTTACAAAAAGGCCTGACACACTCATAGAAGAAAAATCAAATGAACTTTTTGTTCTCCAGTTACAAATTGAACTTTCCAATCATCACGATCTAGGCAAAGCCGTTAGCGGGGCAATTGTTTCATCTTTCAAGGACTATTCGCGCAGTTTGCAAAACACCTTCAGGGCAAGCTGTTTTGCTACAACACCGTTCTCACAATTAATGTGGGGGGGCTCTTATGCAAACGAGCACAAAGGATTTTGCGTAGAATACACAGTCTTGCCGAACGATCCTTTATATACCACCGTTTATTACAACTTGTTCCCCATGATTTATTGTAAAACCCGCCCCAACATGACGGAGCGCCTTGCAAAAGTAGAAGACAACGACTTAACAAAAGAATGGCTGTGGGACATTTATTTTCACGGCGCACTGCGCAAAAGTATTGATTGGGCATTTCAAAACGAATGGCGCCTTTTGCTCCCTATGGGATCAAATCTAAAAGATTCTGGGTATAACATTCCGTTTTTCCCTATCACAAAAGTATTTCTAGGCAACAGAATGCCTCCTAAAGAGAGGCAGGAAATCATAGATATTTGTAAAGTGCGAAAAATCCCCTATGTCGGCGTAAGAAGAAACCCCGTAATTTTTGAAATGGAAGAATGCCCCGACAAATGTGAAGATTGCCCCAATTACAACAACGAATTTCATAATTAGTCAGAGAAATCCTTCATTCTGCCCTATTATCGTTACCGATCCACACACTCAAAGCCATCCACACCCCCAGAAGTTCTCATCTTCCTTCTCACTTCTTTATATATGATTTGGTTAGGCCTCATTCGTCATTTTTTATCCATGACATATTTTTTCTTGACAAATCTTGTTCCATCCTTTATACTCTCAAGTGCAGAGGTTAAATTGTTCTCTGCGCTCGTCATTTTTACTTCATGACATTTCAGAGGTGAGCCTATGCATCTAGGGGAGCTTGCTTCCATACGAAGCGGACTTGTGCTGGCACGCAAAGAGTCCCGTGAGCCCACACCGTACTGCTATAACCTTCTTACACTTCGTTCCATTCACCCCGATGGCAGTATCGCCCAGGAGGACCTCAGCGTGTTTTATGCGTCGGAGCCTCTCAAGGCGGAATATCTGACCCAACCCGGCGACATTATCGTCCGCTTGACCACACCATACACTGCCGCACTCATTGATTCCACAACCAGCGGTCTGGTGGTCTCTTCCAATTTCATGATCATCCGAACGGAGAGCAACCGCCTGCTACCGGACTACCTCTTTTGGTTGCTGAATACCCCGGCTGTTAAGCGTAGGATTTATACCAGCACTACAAGCAATGTACTCAGCGCCGTGAAAGCCTCTTTCTTCACACAGTTTCAGCTTCACGTTCCGCCGATTCCTCAGCAGGAACGAATCGGACAGATTCACAAACTGGCCCGGCGCGAAACGGCCTTGCTGCACCAACTGGCAGAGGAAAAAGAAAAATACTACGCCGCGATTCTAGCGCGGAATGATTCATCTATGAAACGAGGTACTTCTGTATGACAACCCGAAACGACATTGAACAGGTTTTGTGGAGCGCCTGCGACAGCTTCCGCGGCAAAATCGACAGTTCTCGGTACAAAGACTACATTCTGTCCATGCTGTTTGTAAAATATCTCAGCGACGTTTCCAAGGAGAAGCGCCAGGAATACATTCAACAGTATGAAGGTGATATGCGCCGTGTGGATCGCGCCATGAGCCGAGAACGCTTCGCCATGGATGAAGAATCCACCTTTGATTATCTGTACAATTACCGCAGTGAACCGCAGATCGGTCAAATGATCAACGTGGCACTCTCCCGCATCGAAGAGCACAACAGCGGAAAGCTGCGCAATGTCTTCCGGGCAATCGATTTCAACTCCCAGGTGGATTTCGGAGATGTGCGGGAGAAAAACGCTACGCTCCGCAATCTGTTGGAAGATTTCCACAAGCTGGATCTTCGTCCCAGCCAGCTGGGCTCGGCCGACATCATTGGCGACGCCTACGAATATATGATTGCCATGTTCGCTTCGGACGCCGGCAAAAAGGGCGGCGAATTCTTTACTCCCAGCCAGGTATCCGAATTGGTGGCTTCCCTAGTAAAGCCCAAAGAGAATGACCGTATCTACGACCCCACCTGCGGCAGCGGCGGCCTGTTGCTGAAAGCCTATAAAAAGGTTCCCAGCGGCAAGGTTGCTATCTACGGCCAGGAACTCAACGCTCAGACCTGGGCCTTGTGCACAATGAATATGTTCCTGCACGAGGTGGATGATGCTCGCATCTGGCAGGGAGATACCCTATCCAACCCGCAGAATATTGAAGATGACAGTCTGATGAGATTCCAGGTTGTGGTTGCGAACCCGCCCTTCAGCCTGGATAAGTGGGACAGCGGCTTTCTGACTGATGTAGAGTCGGACAGCAAAGGCAAGAAAAAAATGACAGCCGAGCTGGACCCTTACCACCGGTTTGATTGGGGTGTACCGCCCACTTCCAAGGGAGATTACGCGTTTGTGCTGCATATGCTGGCCAGTCTGGATGCAGAAAATGGCCGTATGGCCATCGTGCTGCCCCACGGCGTGCTCTTCCGCGGGGCCAGCGAAGGGAAAATCCGCCAGCAACTGGTGGAGATGAATCTTTTGGATGCCGTGATTGGACTGCCCGCCAATCTGTTTTATGGTACCGGCATTCCGGCCTGCATTCTGGTGTTCAAGAAAAACCGTCCGCAGCGGGATGTTCTGTTTATCGATGCTTCCGGGGAGGGCAATTTTGAGAAGGGCAAGAACCAGAATATTCTGCGCGACACCGATATCTCCCGGATTGTCTCCACCTACGAAAAGCGGGAGACTGTGGACAAATACAGTTATCTCGCCTCTTTGGATGAAATCCGAGAAAATGACTTCAACCTGAATATTCCCCGCTATGTGGATACTTTTGAGGAGGAAGAACTGGTTGACATTGACGAGGTACAGCGCAACATTGCCAATATCGAAGCGGAACTGGCGCAAGTACAGGCACAGATGAAACAGTATCTGGAGGAACTGGAGTTATGAGCAACGAGCTGGAAAATACCGGCAAAATCCTGATTTATCAGAACGAAAAGGGGGACACCAAGATCGATGTCTACTTTGAGGAGGACACCATCTGGATGACCCAGCGTTCCATGGCCGAACTATATCAGGTAACTCCGCAAAACATCACTTTACACATTAAACACATCTACCAAGATGGCGAATTGGATCCGGCAGCAACTTGTAAGCAATACTTACAAGTTCAAACAGAAGGCGCTCGCAAAATACGGCGTAATACAAAGCTTTATAATCTCGACATGATTCTTGCAGTTGGTTATCGTGTGCGCAGCAATGTCGGTATGCATTTTCGTCGGTGGGCCAGTGGGATTCTATCCGAATATATGAAGAAGGGCTTTGTCCTGAACGATGACCGCCTGCGCAATCCTAAGGAGTTCGGCGCGGATTACTTTGACGAATTGCTAGAACGCATTCGGGACATCCGAGCCAGCGAAAAGCGCGTTTACCAGAAAGTCAAGGAGATCTTCGCGCTCTCTGTCGACTACGACAGCAAAAGTCCAATCGCCCAGAATTTCTTCAAATCGGTGCAGAACAAGCTGGAATATGCAGCTACCGGTCACACAGCACCGGAGATCATCGCCGCCCGGGCCGATGCCTCCAAGGACAATATGGGCCTTACCAATTTCAAAGGAGCCAAAGTCCGCCGTGGTGACGTCACCGTAGCGAAGAACTATATGACACAGGAGGAAATCAGCACACTGAACCTCATTGTCAATATGTACCTGGACTACGCAGAACTGCAGGCAAAAGGCCGTCATCCCATGCATATGGCCGACTGGGAAAATAAGCTGGGTGATTTTCTTCGGTTCAATGGCCGGGATGTCCTGGAAAACTTCGGTACCGTCAAGCGGGAAGTAGCCGAAAAGCTGGCTTTAACGCAATACGAGCAGTACGACGCACATCGCCGCAAGCTCGAAGCTCAGGACGACGTGGACGAACTGACGGCAGATGTAAAACGGTTGAAACCGTGAGGTAGTTTTATGTATACACTTTATTCTCAAATATTAAAGGACGCCAGTGGTGAGCCCGAAGTATTTAAATATAACGAGTTTCCCCAATCCTTCCGAAATCAATTTTATACTATCGTCAGCAATGTGTTATTTCATCAGAGTTCCCCTCTTAGTTTAACATCTTCCCTATGCAAAGTTTACGCACAAGAGAAAGGGCTCAAGTCCATTTCTGGAAACAATTACACTGAAAATAATTCGCCTGCAGCATTGCAGCGCTATATTGACACATGCAACAGCCAAGATTTCATCGATTTTATGGACTTTATCTTTGGCTATTTCATCTCTAACCATAAAGTTCAACAGGAGTACTATGTATTCTGTGATAACTTCTCTAAAGATGCAATCGAAGAACTCAATCTACGTCTGAAGCAACATCAGCTGGGCTACGAATTCACCAATGGCCAAATCATTGTAAAAACCAACACGTTCGCACACAAAAACATCGTGAAGCCATCGCTCGTTCTGCTCGCCGATGAAGAATTCCGTGGCGCTGAAGATGAATATCTTGCAGCTTTTGACCGTTTCCGGAGCGGCCAAAACAAGGATGCCATTCTGAACGCCGCAAAGGCGTTCGAAAGCGTTATGAAAACCATTTGTTTAGGGTTGGGTTATCCCTTTGATGAAAAACGTGCAACAATAAAGCCTCTGGTTGAAATTCTGAAAACCCAGTCGTTCTTTCCGGCTTATCTCGGAACGCATCTTTCAACAATCTGTACCGCCTTAGAAACAGGCGCTGCCACTGTACGGAACAAAGAAACCGGGCATGGACAAGGCTGCCACGTGGAAACCGTTGGCGATGAATATGTCGAGTATGTTTTGAATCTGGTTGCGTCCAACATTATTTTCTTATATAAGTTGTACCAGAAAAAGAAGCAGGAGGCTTCACCCAAATGACCGACACAATCAAGCATCGAATTGAGAAGATCCGCCGGGGAGATGTTCCGGAAGGGTATCGGAAAGCTTTTTGGGGAATTGTGCCTAAATCATGGCAAGAGTCACGTATAGACAGAATTTGCGCACTATCTTCAGGTAGCACTCCACGGCGAGATACCGCAGAAAATTTTTATGGAAATATCTTATGGGTTACAAGTGGGGAACTAAAAAGAAAAACAATATGGGATACAAGAGAGAAAATCAGTGAAACAGCAGTTGCCAATAGTCATCTTCAAATGTATAATCCCGGCACGGTTGTCATTGCAATATACGGCCTTGAAGCAGAGGGTATTAGGGGCACGGTTTCAATTATCGGAAAACGATGCACAATAAGCCAAGCGTGCATCGCATTTACTGAATTTAAGGGTATTGAAAATGAGTTTTTCTATTATTGGTATCTAAATAATGGTCAAGTTATTGGATTGCGCTATGCCCAAGGGACAAAACAGCAAAATTTGAGCAGCGACATAGTTGGAGCATTTCCAATATATTTTCCAAGGCAAGAGGAGCAAAAAAAGATTGTTACCTTTCTTTCCACACAAGACCGGCTAATTGAGCTGAAAGAAAAACGCCTAGTCGAAAAGTACCGTCAAAAAAAATATCTCATGCAGCAGTTATTGACAGGCAAAAGGCGCTTACCCGATTTTGAAGGCACCTGGAAATATATACCAGCACGCGAGATATTCAAAAGTATAACGGACAAAAAACATTCTGGGGATCTACAAGTTTTGTCTTCAACGCAAGATCGCGGTATTGTTCCTCGGGATCAGGTTGGTATCGATATAAAATACGAGGCCGATTCACTTTCCTCCTATAAAAAGGTGGAAAAAGGAAATTTCGTTATCAGCTTGCGTTCATTTCAAGGCGGCATAGAATATTCAGACTATACTGGCATCGTAAGTCCCGCTTATACAGTATTGAAATCCATCGAAAAAATATCAGACGAGTATTACAAACAGTTTTTTAAAAGCACAGACTACATCAATCGCTTAAATATCGCTGTATATGGCATACGCGATGGAAAACAAATTAGTTACGAGGACTTCGGACGCATAAAAATCCCATATCCATCTCTCAACGAACAAACCGCCATCGCCAAAGTTCTGTCCACTGCCGACCGGGAAATCGACCTGCTTCGTCAGGATATCGAGCAGGAGAAGCAAAAGAAAAAAGCCCTGATGCAGCTTTTGCTGACAGGGATTGTAAGGGTTCAAGCATGAATATCATTGATCGTTTTATCGAGATTTTCGACGCATTTGCTTCATTGGGAGCATCCTTTTCGCCGCTAGTTACTATTTCTCAGAAACTTTCTGTATTCCAACGGCACATGTCTGTTTCTTTATCATTAAAAGGGGAGCAAGATCCTTACTTGGCCAAACTGGTTCTTACGAACACTTCGGACCGTGAAATTATTATAGAATCTATCACCTTTAAATATCATGGAAAAGAACTTCCCAATCTCTTGGCTACACAAAAATATATTAAAGGAACCGCATTTTCCCCTATTTTGCATGCTCACGATACAAAAGAAATTTATATAGAGTTGCCAAAACAATTGATCGCACTTGCCAACGCCCTTTGCAGACAGTGTTCATCCTCTACAACGGGGAATAAGGGCACATCCACCAACAAGCCTTTTTACATTATTGTAAAAGATGAGCAGGGTAAAGCCTACACCGGCGTGCAGCGTATCGCTCCGCATGAACTACTGGCCCTTTCGGTTGCTCACGAGCTTAGTACCCAGACCTGTGAACAATGGGATGAAGAGTTGGGAGAGCATTGGGCAGATATCTAATGAATCGGGCAAAACACAAATGTGAGGTACATAAATCATGACTGCCTCTTCTGTCTATCTGGAAAAAAATATCAGCCAGCAACCCGCGCTTGATTTGTTGCAGTCCATGGGGTATACCTATATTTCGCCGCAGGACTGCGACGCGCAGCGCGGCAGCCGGTACCATGTGCTGCTGAAAGACATTCTGCGCGGACAGCTGCGCCGTCTGAACCGGTACACCTTTGCCGGTGCGGAGAATGAATTTTCCGCTGCCAACATTGAACGCGCCATGGACGATCTGGACGAGCCTCTCACAGATGGTCTGGTGCGCGCCAGCGAAAAGATCTACGATGCGCTGCTTTTGGGCAAAAGCTACCCAGAAACCGTAGGCGAAGGGAAAATTCTCAGCTTCAACCTGCGGTATATCGACTGGGAACATCCTGAAAATAATCTGTTCCATGTAACCGAAGAATTCGCTGTTGACAGCCGCGATAAGCTGCACAACGCCCGACCGGATCTGGTTCTGTTTATCAATGGCATTCCCTTTGCCGTCATCGAGTGCAAGGCACCGCAGATCAGTGTAGAGCAGGCTGTGGAACAGAACATCCGCAACCAGCAGAAAGAATACATTCCCCAGCTGTACAAGTTTGCCCAGATTGTGCTGGCCACCAACAAAAATAGCGTAAAATATGCCACCGCAGGCACGCCAAAAAAATTCTGGACCGTGTGGAAAGAGCAGGACACCGACTTCCTGAAAGATGCCCTCGCCCGGTATATCCATGACCGCATTCCCACCGAGCAGGACCGCAACCTGATTTCCCTTTTCACCCCTGCCCGTGTGATGGAGCTGATCCGCTACTTTGTGCTGTTTGATGCCAACGTGAAAAAAATCTGCCGCTATCAGCAGTATTTTGCCATCAAGGAGATTATCAAAACCATCCAGCAGCCTGATGAAAAAGGCAACCGGCAAAGTGGCGTCATCTGGCATACGCAAGGCAGCGGCAAGAGCCTGACGATGGTCATGCTGGCCAAATATCTGCTGATGGAACTTTCCTCCTGCCATCCCCGGGTCATCATCGTTACTGACCGCAAAGAGCTGGATCGTCAGATTGCCGCTACTTTTTCTCACACCCGTCTGAATCCAGCCAGGGCCACCAGCGGACGCAATCTGGTAGACTTGTTGCAAGATGGCCGTGCCGATGTGATCACCACCATTATCAACAAGTTCAACACGGCAGAAAAGCTGGAGCACAAGAATCTGTCCCGGGACGTCTTTCTCCTGGTGGATGAAAGTCATCGTTCCAACTATGGATTACTGGCCACTCGCATGCGCACGGTCTTCCCCAATGCCTGCTACATCGGTTTTACCGGCACACCTCTTATGAAAAAAGAGAAAAACACCGTGGCCAAGTTTGGAAAGCTGATTCACAAGTATACCATTCAGGATGGTGTGGACGATGGTGCGATTGTTCCGCTGATCTATGAAGGCCGTTTTGTGGATCAGAACGTGGACGAGGAAAACATCGACCTTTGGTTCCAACAGACTACTAAGAGACTTACCGAAGCCCAGCGGGATGATCTTTCCCGTAAATGGAGCAGCATCCGCCGTCTTACCTCCACCAATGCCCGTATCAAGCGCATCGCGTTGGATATCAACAATCACTTCATCGAAGGATTCAAAGCCACCGGTTTCAAAGCCATGCTGGCCACCAATTATAAGCGGGACGCTGTACGCTATCTGGAATGTTTTGAACAATTCGGGGATTTGAACTGTGCTGTTGTGATTTCCCCGCCGGATATGCGGGAAAGCGTCGACGATGCAGATGAGGGTACCGACGACAAAGTACTGGCTTACTGGAATAAGATGATGAATCGGTATGGCGATGCCGACACCTACGAAGAGTCTATGAAAAATCAGTTCTGCGCCGGTGACATCGACATTCTGATCGTCTGCAGCAAATTGCTGACAGGGTTTGACGCCCCTATCTGCCAGGTTTTGTACATCGATAAGGAATTGAAGGAGCACGGCCTGTTACAGGCTATTGCCCGCACCAACCGTTTGTGTGAAGGAAAAGACTACGGTTTGATCGTGGATTATCGTGGTCTTATCGAAAAGCTGGATACCGCTATGGATCTGTACAGCGGTGCCGGTCTTGAAAACTTCGACAGCGGTGATCTCAAAGGTGTTGTGGTGGATGTCATGTCGTCCATCGGGTCGCTGCGGGAGGCCTACACTCAACTCACGGAACTGTTTGCTTCCTTGGAAAATCCGCAGGATTCTGAAGCCGTGGAAGTTTCACTGGCAGATGATAAACGTCGCGAGACCTTCTACAACCGTCTGTGCGCCTTTGGCCGCGCCCTTAACTTGGTATTAAATGCAGAGCAGGCCTACGAAGCGCTTCCAAAACCGGAGCTGAAACGCTATCAATCTGCCTTTGCCTTCTTCTCCAAAGTTCGACGCAGTGTGAAAATCCGCTATTGTGATGCCATCGACAACCGGGAATATGAACCCTTAATGCAGAACTTGCTGGATACACATCTTTCGGTAGCCGGTCTCAAGCAGATCACCAGCCCCATTGACATCTTGAATAAGGATGATTTTGAGCGCGAACTGGAAAGTCTGGGCTCCGCCCGTTCCAAAGCAGATGCCATTACCAGCAAGCTGACCAAAAGCATAAGCGCCAAGTATCAGGAAAACCCTGCCTACTATGACAGTTTTTCCAAGCGTATCAAAACCGCGTTGGAGCAATACAAAGAAAAAGTTATTACAGAGGCCGAGTATCTGGCAAAAATGCGCGCCATCATGGAAGATTATCATGCCGGAAAAAGCACCATTGCCTACCCAGAGTCCATCAAGAACAACGTACACGCCCAGGCTTTTTATGGCGTCCTGTCTGCCATCTTTGATGAAGCTCAAGAAGCAGAGGTTTCATCTGATTTTGCTGCCGAAATGTCCATTGCAATTACCCAAATCATCGCAGCTCACAGCCAGGTGGACTGGACCAACAACAAAACCATTCACGACCGTATTTCCCAAGACATCGATGACTTGTTCTACCACTACGAGAAGGAGCGTAGCTTGAAACTCTCCTTTGACACCATAGATAAGATCATTGAAAACGTAAAAACAGTCGCACTACGGAGGTTTTAACAAAGATGGCCTCTGAAACGATGCGCTGTGTGCGCAGTGAAAACCGAGAGATTGCCTATCTTCTGGAACAAAAGCCTGTTAAAAATCTGAATCTGCGAATTCACAAAGATGGCCGTGTATTTCTTTCTGCCAATCCCGATGTTCCCACTTCAGAAATCGATGCATTTATTCTGAGCAAGGCCTCCTATATCTTTGCCGCACAGGATAAGTTCGCTGAAATTGCCCGATATTCTCCCCAACCTAAGCAATATGTCAGTGGAGAAACCTTCTATTTTCTGGGGCGCAGTCTTCGCCTGAAAGTTGCTTCTGCCGCAAAAGAAACCGTATATACGGATGGCGTTTATCTGTTTCTGAATGTCAAAGATATCACCGATTTCAGCAAAAAGCAACGGTTGGTTACTCGGTTCTTGGACCGTCAATGTGAAGCGATCTTTCGTGAAGTTTTAGATCAGACCTATCCGCCTTTTCAAAAATACGGTGTAGCAAAACCGCAGCTTCGTATTCGTGCCATGGAGACCCGCTGGGGTTCATGTCTTCCAAAAAAACAGATTATTACACTGAATAAGCAATTATTGGAAGCGCCCAGAGACTGTATTGAATATGTGGTTGTCCATGAGCTATGTCACCTGGTTCATCCCAATCACTCCAAACAGTTCTACGCCTTTCTTACCATGTTCATGCCGGATTGGAAAGAGCGCAAAACAGAGCTCGAAAAGAGCTGTATTTTGTGGCTGTAATTAAAAAAGCCCTCGGAATATTCCAATTATACAAAAGCGGAAGGTAATCCATACCTTCCGCTTGTTGTTTGTATATTCTACCGACATCATTTATCACGGACCATCTGCAATTTCTATTCAGAAGTTTATTCTCCGCGAATGTTGCAAGTTTCTCTTTTTGATAATACAGGCAGCGCATCCTTTCTTCAGTTTTCACTCAATGAAAAAGCAGAAGAAAAACGCATGGTTGCGTACGCCGCTCAAAAAGTGCAGCTTGACCGCAGATGATGGTGCATCGTCACCGGCGGAATGGTGCACCCATTTCGGTGAAATGGTGCATGGTGGCCGCGGGCGTGGTGCACCGGGCCACCATGCAGGGAATTACTCGGGGATGCCCTTGCGCTTGCGCATGGACTCGCCCTCAATCTGGATGGTATAGGCGTTGTAGATGATCCGGTCACAGATGGCGTCGGCCAGGGTGGGATCGTACAGGTTTTCATGCCACTCGCTGGTGTCATACTGGGAACAGAAGACGGTGGAAGCCACCTTGTTCCTGGCCTCTACCAGTTCCAGCACATCCCGGGCCTCGGCCTCCTTGAGGGGATAGAGCAGCCACTCGTCCAAAATAAGCAGTTTCTCTTTCCTGAGCTTTTTCATGTAATCCCGGTAGGTTCCGTTGGCCCGGGCCACAGAGATCTCCACCAGCAGATCCGGCAGACGAATATACCGCACGGAATAGAAACTGCGGCTGGCAGCCATGCCAAGGGCGCAGGCCAGATATGTCTTTCCGGCCCCGGTTGCTCCCAGGATGATGACATTGTGCGCTTCCTGTAGGTAAGTGCAGGATGCCAAACGCAGGATTTGTTCCCGATCCAGCTTACGCTCCGGCAGATATTCGATATTCTCCACACAGGCGGCAGGATCCGCGTAACCAGCGTTGCGGATGAGGCGGGTCAGGCGGTTGCTTTTCCGGGCACTCCACTCCGCATCTACCAACATGGCAAACCGATCCTCAAAGGAAACGGTCTGGAATTGGCTGTCCTGCAGCTGGGTTGAAAAGGCTTCCGCCATGACGCCCAGGTGCATCTCCTGCAGCTTACGTACCGTTTCATTGCTCAGCATGGTCATTCCCCCCTCTTGTAGTAGTCGGCGCCTCGAGTGAACTTATGGGCTTTGGGCTCTTGCGGTTTGGGTAGAGCATCCTCATCCAGCAGCTTGTTCTGCCCGGATTTTAGGATAGACTGGACGCTTTTCAGGCTGGGGGAGGATGTGTAAGAGAGGGCTTTCCGACAGGCGTTCTCCAGCCGCTGCGGGGAATAGCGCTCTGCCAGTTTCAGCAGGGCCATGCAGGACTTGTAACCCTGCTGTTCCACCTTGTGTGCGGAAAGAAAGAGTCGTACCACAGCAGCGGTGTGCTGGCCGATTTGCTCTGCCCAGCGGGTGAAACGCTCGCCGTTCCACTGCAGGTATGCCTGGTGGTCCGGTGGCATATGATCCTCCACCGTGCTGTACTGGTTGGGACGACCTTGAAGCCGCAGATGGGAGGCGATACGGGTGCCAGAAAAGAAGATTTCTACTGTGGTCCGGGTAAGGCGCACATCCACTTGCTGCTTGATATACTCATACGGCACGGAGTAGTTCATGTGCTCCACACTGATGTGGTAGTTATACTGGACGGTTGCCACTTTCCAGACTGCCAGCTCGAAAGGAACTGCCGGCAGCGGCTGCAGAAAGAGACGCTCCTCGGCAAAACAGGATGCCCGGCTTCCTTCTCGCTTCTGAAATGGCTTGTGGTTGAAGGATTCCAGCTTCTCACGGATTGCCTGATTCAGTTCCGCAAGGGACAGAAACTGGCGGTTGCGCAGAGCAGCCAGGATCCAGGTAGAGACCACGCCGACGGAACCTTCTACAAAGGCCTTGTCCTTGGGACTGCGGGGCCGGGCGGGGAGAATGGCAGTGCCATAGTGCTCCGCCATCTCCTGGTAGGATTTGTTGAGCACTGTTTCTGTCCGGGAGTTCTTGAGTACTCCAGCCTTGAGGTTGTCCGGCGTGAGGATACGGGTGACCCCGCCGAAATACCGATATGCGTTGACATGGCCGGTGATCCATGATTCCTGCTTCATGTCCAGGAAGGCCTCTGTGTAGGCGTATCCGCTGTAAGGAAGCACCGCCACAAACAGATAGGCGTCCAGCCGTTCCCCGGTGTCTGTGTCCACCAGAGCTGCGGTCTGGCCCGCCCAGTCCACCTGCATGGTCTCGCCGGGCTTGTGTTCCAGGTGCATGGTAGCTTTGGTCTTGTGGACAAGTCTGCGTAATACTTGTTGAACTGGGTGGACTTGTAGGGCAGCTCACCGCTCTGTCGGCATTGCTCGCAGTATTCCACCCACAGCAGGCTCAGGGTGACGCCACTCTTCTGCATTTCACGGTATACCCACTCGTAGTCCGGCATCTTGTAGACAGGGGTCTTTTGCTCGGTTGGAAATAAACGCTGGGAAACTTCCTGCTGCGACATGGATTGCGCTTGCTGCCAGTCAAGTTTCTGTTCCCGAGCCCGGGCTAATGTGCGTGTGACCGTGTTGCGACCGCAACCAGCGGCATCTACGATCTCTCGGTGTGTGAGTCCAAGACTTTTCAGCCGAAGGATCTCTTTGTGATTGACCATGGTAAGGCCTCCTAAAATGAATTTGCATCTGACGATGCTGAACTCATTTTAGTGGCTATCCTGTCAATGCACCATGGCTGCGGTGACCATGCACCATTTTAGCGGTTTGGCTGCACCATTCGTGCGGTCTGCACGCACCGTTTCAGGCGGTGTATTCAGCATGGTGCACAACACGCAGCAGAAGATATTGTAAAAAGGTACAAAAAACATCAATATTGTTGACATCATTATAACATATCGCTATAATTCCAGTAGAATGAAAACGATTTCAAAAAGATGGTGAAAAAACTTTTACTCGTAATACAGAAAAGATTTTGACAAGAGGTGAACCCGCGTGCCGACAGTAACAATAAAAGAGGTTGCAAAGCTAGCAAATACATCAGCGTCGACCGTATCGCGGGTAATTAACGATCTTGGTAATGTAACGCCGGAAAAAACGCAGGCCGTTTTACGCGCTATCAAAGAGTTAGACTACAATCCCAATCATGCGGCCCGCAGTTTGGTCAAACGTACCACTAACAGTATTGGTATTATTGTAAACAATCTTCACGATCCCTTTTTTTATGATCTTCTGCGGGGTTTTGAAGAAGGCGCTCTGCGGACCAGCTACAACGTCATGTTCTGCAGTGTCGTAAATGGCGATGCTGCAATGAAAGAAAAATATGTGCGGCATCTGTCCAACGGTGTCGTAGACGGAATCATCATGTATGGCTCTTATCTGACGGATGAAAGCGCGATTCATTCACTGACCGAAAGTCGGATGAGAAGCTATGTGATGATTGAAAACGATATCAGTGAGCTTCGCTGCAATAAACTTTTGGTGGATAATGTTGGCGGAGCACGGCAAGCAGTGGAATATCTTATCTCCCAAAACCATCATGCGATTGCTCATATCTGCGGTAACCCGAACAAAAAAGTCACTCAGGACCGTTGCAGCGGCTACATAGCCACCATGAAGGACCACGGGCTGGAGATTCGGGAAAATTGCATTCAGCGCACATCATCTGACTATTCCTCCGGTTACGAGTGTATGCAGCGTTTGCTTGCTCTGTCTGAGCGCCCGACTGCGGTATTTTGCTCTGACGATGCCATCGCATCCTATGCCATCCGTGCGGCTCTGGATTGCGGACTGCGTGTTCCTCAGGATATTTCCGTAATCGGCTTTGACCATCAGAGCGTCCTGCCCGACCGTTATCGCGGACCAGAGATCACATCGGTGGAGCAGCCCTTGTATGACATCGGCGTTGACAGTGTTACGCTGCTGAGTGATATCTTGGACCAAACAAGAGAAAACGATCCGGTCACAAAACTTTACCACACAAAACTGGTCATTCAGGAAACGGTGTGTAAACCAGAGTAAGTATATTTGGAGGTGTTTCTGTTGGACTATCAAAAAATGTTGGATGGGAAACGCGTATTCGTCACCACTGGTGCGCGTGGGATCGGCAAGGCAATCGCCATTCTGTTTGCCCAGCACGGCGCTATCGTGGCCGTGGGCGGTCGAAACAGCAAAGCTCTGGAGAGTACTCAAAATGAATTACGCCGCTTTGATTCACGTTGTTTGGCACTGAAATGCGACTTATCTATTTCTGAGCAAACTGAAAACGTTTGCAATCAACTCCTGCAGGAATGGGGCGGTGTAGATATCCTGGTCAACACCGTAGGAATCAATCGCCATAGCCCTGCTCATCTTTTCGATGATGAAACTATGGCAACTCTGTTGGAGACAAATTATCTCAGTGGTCTGCGCTGCATGCGGAAATTTGTGCCCGGTATGTTGGAACGGGGTTACGGAAATATCATCAATATCTCTTCTATTCATAGCGAGATGAGCATGCCCGGCTTTATGGTGTATGCAGGTACCAAAGGCGCAATGAATGCAGCTGCACGAGTAATGGCCCTGGACTATGCACGCACCGGCATCCGCGTCAATACAATCGCACCGGGCCTGATTATGAGCGATAACATGCAGCAAGAAATCGACGAATATGCCCCCGGACGTGCACGAGATGAGTTTTTAGCCATGCTGGACAAGATGCAACCACTGGCCCCCGGTACTATGGAAGACGTTGCCAACACAGCACTGTTCCTGGCTAGTGATATGTCCGCCTACATCACTGGTCAGACAATTATGGTAGACGGTGGAGCTAGTATAAAGGCTCACCCCTGACGCGGGGAGCAAAGAGAGGAGAATATAATGTCTGTGATCGAAGAACTAAAGATCACTACCTATATCAACGCTCATGACACCTACACGGTGTACGGCGGCAGTCGGATGACCGCGCGTACGCTGAAGGATATGCGTGATATCGCTGCAGTGTTCGTTGACATGGATGACTTGCAGTTGCGCTTGGGAAAGGCCGCCGCACAGCTCACCCATAATGAAGACGCATTTTTCACAAACGGTTCCGCAGGGGCTCTTACCACCGCCGCCGCCGTGTGCATCTGCCGAGATGACCCGTTCGTGTTCTCCCGCTTGCCCACCGTGGCGGAAAGCACTCCCTCTGAGATCATCCAGCTTCACTGCCAGCACAACGCTTACGACAAAGCCGTGGAAGCAGCTGGTGCAAAAATCCTGGAAATTGGCGACGCTGATGAAACACTGGCATACGCTCTGGAAGGGAGCATTACTCAACGAACGGCCGGCGTATTCTACTACGCCTCCTGCCTCTATTCACGGGGGTCCCTTCCGCTGGAACGAGTAGTTGAAATAGCCCACCGGCATGGCATCCCGGTAGTGGTGGACGCTGCTGCTCAACTTCCCCCCGTGGAAAATCTATGGCGCTACACCCAGGCCGGGGCGGATATGGTCATTTTTAGCGGCGGCAAAACATTGTGTGGTCCACAAGACAGCGGCTTGATCCTGGGAAAAAGCGAATGGATCGAACGTTGCCGCACGTTTGGTTCCCCCAATCACGGCATATGCCGCGGATGCAAAACTTCAAGGGAATCGATGGTAGGTCTGTACAGTGCATTGTGCCAATATCTGGAAATGGATCATGAGGAAAACAGACGCCGTTTGCTGAGCCGCCTTCAGCAGATTACCGAACAGTTAAAAGGATTGGAAAGGGTCAAACTTCAAACGGTAGACCATGGTCCCGTAGGGCAATCGTATCCCCGGCTGTTTGTCCAGTTGGAAACCCCTGCTCAGGCACAGGCAGTACACCTGGAAATGCGAATCCAGCACATTTACATCGGTCTTGAGGGTAGATCGGTGTATATCAGTCCACTCAATCTGACCGACGAAGAATCGGAAACCGTAGCAGCAAAACTGAGGGATATCATCTCGAAAATTATGCAATGACAGGGAGGACCGCAATGGAAGGCAGCGATTTTTATCGTAAGCACAGCGGGGAAATCCGTCGATTTCTGGATTCGTTCCGTCAGCAGCTGCTGACCGACGTGATGCCCTTCTGGACAAACCGTGTAGAGGACGCAGAATTCGGCGGTTATTTCAACGATTTTGATCGCTTCGGCAACCGGACCGGCGACGAAAAAGCCGGCTGGTTTGTGGGAAGAAATCTTTATACTTTTTCGATGATGTATCGTCTGTTCGGCGAAAACCCTCGCTGGCTGGAACTGGCCCGGGCAGGCCGCGTTCAGCTGGATACCAAATTTTCCCGTGGAGACGGCCGCTTCAATCAGAAAATGACCCGAGATGGACGAGTCATCAACGGCTTCACTTCCATCTTTACCGATCACTTCGTTGTCAAGGGTTTGTTTGAGTACCTGCGTGCTGCAGGATTGGAAAACGATCCGACCGAACGCGCGCTAGCCCACCGCCTGGCTCAGCAGCTGTTCGCCGACGTTCGGGATCCGTCGGTCCTTAAAGTAGAGCACATTCCTGACGGCATGCGCAAACATGCAGTTAATTTCATGACGCTGATTGTGGCATTGGAAAGCTGTCCCCTTTTTGAAAACGATTTCAAAGATGTGTTGTGTGAATGCGTTGAAGATTCGCTTTATCGCTTTGCCAACGACAGCCTCTCTGCCCCGCTGGAATACATTTCTCTCCAGGGCACACCTGTACTTCACGGCGAAGGAAGATTGGTCGATCCAGGACATAGTATGGAATCGCTCTGGTTCTCTATCCACGCTGGAGCAGCCCTGGGGCGGCCCGACTGGATCAAAAGAGCAGCCCAGGTAATGGATTGGGTCATTGACCGTACCTACGACAAGGAATACGGCGGTTTTTATCAGCATGTGGATATTTCACTTCCGGAGCCGCAGGAGCCCTTCCTCTTCACTCAATACGACGTCTACCGCGCCGACTGGAGCGACAAGATCTGGTGGGTGCAAGCCGAGGCACTTTATGCGCTGGCCGCCAGCGCACTGTATCTGGAAAATGAGCGTCACTGGGAATACTTCACCCAAATGGCCACGTACGTAGAACAGGCGTTTCACGATCACCGGTACGGCGAATGGTATGCGATCCTTCGCCGCGACGGAACCGTACGCGCTGACTGCAAGGGATTTTCACTCAAAGGTCCCTATCATGTTCCCCGCTGCCTTGCAAACCTGACCGTGCTGCTTGAGGAATATCTTCACCTGAAGCAAGCGTTGGTTTGCCGCGTGGAGACTCCAGCTTCCGTTCCGAATTTCCCCAACGGGGAAAACCAATAATAAAATGAAAAGGAGAGCAACCATGAAAAAACACGGAAAAAAACTGACCGCATGTATTTTGAGTCTTACTCTGGCACTCTCTCTGGCCGCTTGCGGATCCGATGGTTCGGCTTCTGCCAACGGAGCCCAATCCGGCAACGGCTCAACAGCGCAGACAACAATCCAATGGTGGACCCCCAACTGGGATGAGGAAGTCAGCAAAGAATTCGTTTCCGAATTCGAGGCAGAAAACCCGGACATCCACATCGAACTTGTCATTACCGACTGGGATACCTATAAGGACAAGATTACCACAGCGATCAGCACCACCGGCGCACCGGAAATCGTGACCATTCTTCTCACCGACGTGGCTCCCTTCGCCAACAAGGGCCTGCTGGAACCCCTGAATGAGCGCATGACCTCCGCTGGAACAGGCATGGAAGATTTTATTGACGCCGCGCTGGACATCACCAGTGTGGACGGGGAAGCCTATGGGCTGCCGTTCCGGTACGACGGTTCCGGTATCTACTACAATGTAGATATTTTGGCACAGTACGGTTATGAAAGCTTCCCCACCACCTGGGACGAAATGCTGGAACTTTGCGATCTGATCAAAGCGGACGGCAAATACGGTTTTGCTTGGCCTTTGGGCAACCAGGCCAATGCCGCAACCCGCTTTGTACAACAGCTCTATACCTATGGCGGCGATGTGCTGAACGAAGATGAAACTGAGTGTCTGCTGAACACGCCTGCGGCCATAAGTGCGTTGGACGCTATCGCCAGCTCCGTTCAGAACGGACAAGCTTCCCCCAGCAGCCTAGAATACGATAATACTACCATGCGCGACGCTTTCGGTTCTGGTGAACTGGCTTTCAATTTCACGGGTCCTTTTGACGCAGCCACCCTGGACGCCGACTATCCTGAACTGAACTATGCCACCGCCGTGATTCCCGGTGTTGACGGTATGGGCTGTACCACTGCCAACGGCTGGTGCGTCGCTATGCCCAAGAACTGCAAGGAAGAGAACAAAGAAGCCGCAGCCCGCTTCACGGCCTATATTGTGGAACCGGAAAACCAGGCGCGTCTGACTCAGTCCTTCCCGGCGAGCAAGACTTCCATTCAGGACGAGAAGTTCTCCACCGATATCCTGAAACCCTTTGCCGAACAGCTGAACAACTCCCGTCCCGAACCCACTTTCACCCGTTGGAGCGAGATGGAACCCATCATCTATGAATACATCCAGAATGCGGTTTCTGGCAGTATGACTGTAGAAGACGCCTGCGAAGCCATGACCAACGACATTAACGCTCTGTTGCAGTCCTGACGGAAATATCTGATATCTGCCTGCGGAGCCCGGGGCGGTGGCCACGGGCTCCGCAATAGTTGTGGAGCCGAGGAGAAAAAACCATGAAACATTTTGCATTAACAAGGGACGAGAAGCGAGCTTTTCCGTTTCTTCTGCCCGGCGTGTTAGTTACAGCGCTGCTGATCATTTACCCGTTGTTCTATATCTTGGTCATGAGTTTCAGCGACAATGCAGTAGCCGCCGGCGGATTTGCAGGTCTGGACAACTATATTAAGCTTTTTCGGAATCCGCAGTTTCCCAAGGCAATTTCCAACACCATCGTCTGGACCATTGCGACGGTTTTTTTCTCTTTTGTGATTGGATTTGCCCTTGCTCTGCTGATTAATCGCGCAACCATTCGCTTTCAAGGTTTTTGGCGCAGTGCCATCTTCATTGCATGGATTATCCCGGGTGTTGTAAAAGCCACCGCCTGGAAATGGCTCTTTACCACAGACGGCGGCATGATCAACCATCTGCTCACCTCTCTGGGCCTGATTTCCAAGGATATCCCGTGGCTTACCAGTTCCCAGTACGCAATGCTGTCGGTTATCATCGTACAAGTTTGGGCATGCGCCCCTTATGTCATGCTCATGATGACCGCCGGCCTGCAGCAGCTTCCTACCGACATGTACGAAAGCGCTGAACTAGATGGTGCCGGCTGGATGAAAAAAATGACCCGCATCACCCTGCCCTTGCTGATGGATGTCAGCTTCATCTGCATCCTGATGACACTCGTGTGGGCAATCAATGAATTTTCGCTGATTTGGATCATGACTTCCGGCGGGCATAACACCACCACGCTTTCTATCCTGGTATACAACCAGTTCAAAGTGCTGAACATCAACTCGGCATCCGCCAGCGCTGTTATGCAGCTGATCATCACCATGATTTTTGCAGTGTTGTACGTGAAGTTTCTGAACAGGGAGGACTGACCATGACGTCGAAAAAGAAAAAACAAATCCGGCGGATCATCAGCGATACTGTAACCTACCTGTTCCTTCTGGTAGCGGTGCTTTTGGTTCTGATGCCGCTGGCTTGGATCATCAGTACATCCCTCAAACCCACGACGGAAATCTTTGATAAACCGCCTCACTGGATTCCCTATGAGGTAACCCTGAGCAACTATATCACAGTCCTCACTGAAAGCAGCATTCCACAGGCATTTCTTAACAGCTTTCTGGTCAGTCTTATGGCTGCCCTTATGGCTTTACTTTTAGGTGGAAGCGCAGGATATGCCTTTGCTCGGTTTCGATTTAGGGGCAACAAAGCCTTGTCACTGTTTATGCTGGTAAGTCAGATGCTTCCGCTGACTGTTTTGATGATTCCCATGTACTATATGGAAAACAGTCTGGGGCTGATTGACACGCGCATTGGTCTGGCGCTGGCACACCTGGTGATCTGCATGCCGCTGGTAACATGGATGGCCCGAGGTTATTTCAAGGGAATTCCTCGGGAAATCGAGGAAGCAGCCATGGTGGACGGTTGCACTTTGCTCCAATCGCTGATACGCATTGTTCTGCCATTGCTGTGCCCCGCATTGGCTGCCACTGGCATCTATGCGTTCGTATCTTCCTGGAACGAATTTGCGCTGGCAAACGTGTTGACTCGTACCATGAACAGCCGCACGGTGCCTATTGCGCTTAATGAATTTTCTTCCTTCTTCAAGGTCGACTGGGGTCAGACAATGGCCGCTGCGACCCTTATCTCGTTGCCGGTAATCGTCGTGTTCATGGCGATCCAGAAACAATTTGTTGCCGGGCTTGCAAGCGGCTCGGTAAAAGGCTAAACAAACAGAAAAGAGGTATTATCATGAGTGAAACCGGAAAACGTCTTGATGCATTGGGAATCGAACTTCCTGTGCGAGATCGCAAGGGAAAAGGTGTAGTGGACGCGTCCATCGTAGGGAATGTGATGTATCTGTCTGCGCAGCTCCCGGTAGACGAAAATGGCAAGCCTATGTACGTAGGCAAGGTTGGTGCCGATCTGGATGTAGACACCGCTTACAAAGCTGCCAGGTTGTGCGGCCTGAATGCCTTGGCCGTCCTAAAAGACTATGTAGGTGAACTCGACCGGGTGGACCATGTAATCAAAGTACTGGGTCTGGTGAACAGTGCCGGTGATTTTTCCAGCCAGCCCGCCGTGATCAATGGTTTTTCCGATCTGATGGTAGAGGTATTCGGATATCGTGGTCAGCACGCCCGCAGCGCGATGGGGGCATATGCCCTCCCGATGAATGTTCCCGTCGTGGTGGAAATGATCGTCAAACTCCGCTGAGAGGTGAAATCATGGATACGATTAACAAAATCATGGTAAACGGCCAATCCATAGAGCCGACATACCGTAAAAAGCGGGGGATCGTCTTGCTCCGCCAAGAAAACGATCTCATCTACATCTCCGGCCACGGCCCTGAGGACCAGATCAGCGGTAAACCCCTGTTTTCAGGTCGGATCGGCAAAGATCTTACCCCTGAAGAAGGATACCAGGCGGCTCGTGAATGCGCCATCATTATTCTGGGGGCTCTCAAGGATACTCTGGGCACTTTGGACCGGGTAGAGCGCTTTGTAAAAGTGTTTGGTCTGGTCAACTGCAGTGAAGGGTTCTGCGCAGTGGACGAAGTGATGGATGGCTTTTCCGACACCATCGCCGATGTGCTGGAGGAACGGGGGTATCACGCTCGTACCGTGATGGGAACGCACAACCTGCCCAACAACAATATTCCCTGCGAAGTGGAAGCCATCATCAAAATCAAATTATGACTGGAATAGAATTTGCGGTATCCGGCTATTCTTCTCACGACTGTTCAGACTTTGCATCAGGGCTTATCATGCCGGACGGTACGGCGCACATCTTTGCACAGGCTCAACTCGGAGCAAACCCCTCCTGCATGTGCAGAGGCGGCAGCGGTGAGTTGTATATCGGTTGTGAGATGGAGGACCGTGCACAGATCATCGTTCTGGAGCTCCACAAAGCTGGAATACGCAGGGTCGACACCTTTCCCGTACCCGGCCAAGGTCTTTGCCACATCCATTGCACAGAGCAGGGCCTGGTAGGTTGCTGCTATAAAACAGGTGACGTTTTCCAAGTAAGCCGCAAAGGCAAGCTGCATTGGCACTGGACACCCCCGACAGGTCATGCCCACTGTTCTGCGCAGCTGAAGGACGGAACCATATACTGGGTCGATCTGTTTTTGGACTCAGCCTTCTTTGCCAAACCGGAAGACCTTGAACGAGGCACAACGCCCCGGCGCATTGCCTTCCCTGCAGGCAGCGGCCCACGCCAGCTTCTGCCGCTGGATGAAAAGCATATGCTGGTTGTCATGGAAACAGCCAGCACCCTAGGTTTGCTCTGTGCAACCGATGCCGGCTGGGCACTAAGTTGTGTGCAGTCAACCACCGCTCTTGCGGGAGAAAACTATCCCGGCGGCTGCTGCTTTGTTCCCGGCATCGGTGCCTTTGTAGCCAATCGTGGGAAGGATACAGTCTCTCTGTTTCGCGTGGAAGGCCAAACCCTTGTCCGAGCAGGGGAATGGCCCGTAGGCGGGCGATGGCCACGCTGGATCTCATTCAGTGGAAATATACTGGCCTGTACCTGTCAGAAAAGCAATGAAGTGATTTTATTACGCTGGCAAAACCAGACTCTGCACCTTACCGGCAAATTGCCCATGAATTCACCTTCGTGTATTTTACTGGATCGCTTGTCGATCGGAGGTTCGTTATGAGGTACGATATGATTCTGAAAAACGGCCGGATTATCGATCCGGCCAACGGAATCGACGCAATTGCGGACGTGGCAGTTCGCAACGGAAAAATCGAGGCTGTCGGCCCCGGGCTGAGCGACTGCGGCGAAGAAATCGATGTAGAAGGGTTGTTGGTAACCCCCGGGTTGATCGATGCCCATTGCCATTGCTATCCTTTTTTCCCTCCGTCAGATGACAGCCTGCCCACGATCCACCCGGATGCACACTTTTTTCAGCATGGTGTGACCACTGTGGTGGATGCCGGTACTTGCGGCTGGCGTGATTTCCCGCTTTTTAAAGAACAAGTCATCGACCGAAGCCGAGTGCGTATTTTTGCCATGCTGAATATTGCAGCTTCCGGTATGGTACACTTGGACTCCGAACAGGACTACAAACAGTTTCATCCCGGCATTGTGGCTGAAATGGCCAACGCATATCCGGAAACAGTTGTGGCAATCAAAACGGCTCATTACTGGGTAGGTCTGCCCTACGACAAGGACCATCTCCCCTGGACTTCAGTAGACAGCGCAGTGGACGCAGCCGAACGCTGCGGGTTGCCTTGTATGGCCGATTTCCAGCCCAACGGACCGGAGAGAACATATCCTGATCTGATTTTGAAGCATCTGCGACCAGGTGACATCCACACCCACATATACGCTCAGCAGTTTCCTATTCTGGATGAGCAGGGCCAGGTGAACGAGTTTTTGTTCCAGGCCCGGGAAAGAGGCATTAGATTTGATCTGGGCCACGGTGCGGGCAGCTTCTGGTTCCGCAACGCTGTGCCAGCCTTACGCCAAGGATTTTCCCCGGACACATTGTCAACCGATTTGTATCTGGATAATGTTTCCGGCGCAGCAATCGGGTTGGACCACGTCCTGTCCAAATATTTGAGTATGGGTATGCCGTTGGAACAAGCCATCCAGAAAGCGACAGTGGCTCCCGCGCAAATGCTTGCATTGCCTGGCGTGGGAACGCTGTCGCCCGGCACCTGCGCAGATATCGCGCTGTTCCAGCTGGAACAAGGTTGCTTCCGATATGCTGACAGCGGAAACGCCGCTCTCAGTGGTAATCTGCGGCTCCGATGCGCCGGTACCGTGCGCGCTGGCGAATGGGTCTACAATCCTGATGCTTTTGGCATGCCCGAGTGGAGCGAAGCGCCACATGAATACTGGGTTGCCCCGGGCGTCATCAAGTAACTGCCTAGATAAGCGGCGCTTTAAAATTGAAATCCGGAGGAAAAACATGGAATACAATAACAAAGAATGCATTTTGGAGCTGACCGAGCAATGGAAAGGGGACCGCTTTGAAGATGGCCGGCCCAAAGTGCCCGATACGGTTTTGGATATCCTGCGCGGAATGACTCTGGAAGAAATTTGGCTTCCTCTTTACATAGCGGGGTATAAATTTCAATATGCAGGCGACCTTAGGGCCCTGCATCCCGGAAAAAAACTAGTCGGACGTGCCGTCACCTGTACCTTTGTTCCTACACGGCCAGACCTGGCACACTTTGTAAAGCAGGAAGGAAACCGCCTAGGGTATGCAGGCACCTGCAATCAGTGGGTGGTTGACAATCTGGTGGAGGGCGACGTAGTAGTTGCCGATATGTTCGACAAAATCTATAACGGCACTTTTGTCGGGGGAAACCTCACTACTGCGATTGCCGCAAAAACAAAAACAGGCGGAGCAGTTATCTGGGGTGGTGTACGGGATATCGAACAAATGGAAAAGATTCAAAACACTCAGGTGTTTTACAGAGGGATGGATCCCACGCCTATCCGCGAATGCGTAGCTGTGGGTATCAACACTCCTTGCCGTATTAATCAGGCCGTCTGCCTGCCGGGCGATATCGTGTTCGGTACCCCCAGCGGCGTCCTGTTCATTCCCGCCCATATGGTAGAATATGCCATCGAAGAGGCATTCAAAACGCATGCCAAAGATGACTTTGGTTTCCATGCTTTGCGTATCGGACGATACACCACCGCCCAGATCGACGATAGCCTGTGGAGCACACAGATGCTGGATGATATGGACGAATACATCCGACTCACTCCTTCTTGTGAGAAGTATCGCGGACTTAACTGGGATCGGGAGCGTAAGGCTGCCCAGGGAGATCCTGAAGCGATGCGGGAAGTGCTTCGTACCTGCCTTCAGTAAAAAAAGGCAAACGAAACCGGTCATTCCCCTTCCTTCACAAAACGCAATTGCTTACGGAAGTCCCCGTAGCAAGATGCAAAGCAAGCATTATCTTTCACCTTGCCTAAAGCATATCACTGTTGAACTTGGCCAGATCCTTCCCTATCAAAAAATCTCTGGCCACAGTTGCAATTGTTTCCAGAGATTTTCCAATTATATCTTCACAAATTTTTTCTTCTAAGTTAGAAATAGCCCTCTTTTTTTCAACGTTTAAGCTTGGCTACCCGCACTCTCCGGCCAGCAGATCTTCCACTCAAAGTATTCTGCTTCGGTAATCTCTCCTTGGCGAAATTTTCGCTGCACTTCCGCCCAGTCCTTGAGGAAATCATTCAGGATCGTCGAATTGAACCACATGGCCACGGGGCTGTCTGGCGGCCAGTCATCGTTGTCATCATAGCGTAACGAAAAATTCGGATTGGCGTTGTACCGAGTATCGGACCGCTGTGTACGGACCAGATTGATGATGCCGGGCACTTCCTCATCCAGCCAGAACAGTTGCTCCATCATATCGGCGGCAGCGCCGTTTCCGCCTTCTGACAAGGCCATCGCAGACACATTCATCGCTTCAGCCATTTTCTCCAGCAGCGGCTTTTTGGGAATCCGATACCCCATCTCATACTGGGCAATGCGGTTGGCACCGCCTGCGCCCAGTCCGATCTTTTCTCCCAGTTCCTTCTGCGTCATCTGCCGATGGCGGCGTATCCGCTTGATTTTCTCACCGGTCGTCACGGTTTTGCTCCTCTCCAAGCCGTTATCGCGTCCACGGATTTCCCGTGGGCGCGTCTTTTTGTATTCATTGTACCCTACCCGTCCCCGATTTACAAGGAAATTGTAACAAATTTGCGAAATATATTGACGTTCGCATTTTTGCGAATTATAATATTCTTATCAAATTTGCGAAAGTTCAATAGAGCGTTCGCAAAGTACTACAGAAAGGAAATTCGCCTATGATTATCCAATCCGTACACTTCCATTCTATGAGGGTCGCATGTCTGCGAAACGCCTCATCCCGGAAAAAGAGCTGAAAGCCTGCTATGGCCTGCTGTTTGCCGACTATCCCGATGTGGTGACGGTCCGGCAGCTGCAAACTATGTTGGGCATCAGCCGTCATGCGGCGTATGATCTGCTGGGAGAAGGGGAAATCGGCGCCCTCAAATTGGGCAACGCCTACAAGATTCCCAAAATCAACGTCATCCGTTATCTGCTGACCAATGCACAAGGGGCGGGTTTTGCCGGGCAAGACCTGCAAAGTGAATCATAGCATGATTCACTGCAAATCCGCCGCAGAAAAAGTGAATCATAGCATGATTCACTTTCTGCTGTATTGCGGCCAAAGGTATCTTAACAAGATTCACGCAAGCGATTTTCCCGACAAAGCGAATCTTATTAAGATTCACTCTGTACCGCCGCCCAAATCTGCGCCGTGTCGCGCGCCGCCGGGCGGCGGGCACGTTACCCGCATTGTCGCAAAGGTCGCGCCACAGGGCCCCGTTGGGCGGCCTGTGGCCCAGCAAGAAGGAGGCGTATGCCATGCAGAGAAACGAACCTATTGATGCTGAAACTCTACTTTCCACCCCGCTGCCGCCGGTACGGTGGCTGATTCCCGGCCTGCTGCCCGCCGGGCTTTCCTTGTTGGCCGGTGCCAGCAAGGCAGGCAAAAGTTGGCTGTGCCTGTGGCTTTGCCTGCAACTGGCCCGGGGCGGCGAGATCTGGGGCCGCACCACCCAGCCGCAGACTGTACTGTACCTCTGTCTGGAGGACACCTACGCCCGCATCCAGGGGCGTTTGTTCCGCCTCACCGAGGAACCCGTTCCCAGCCGGTTGTACTTCCAGACCGGAAGCTGCGCCATCGGGGACGGGCTGGAACTCCAGATCGAGAAATTTCTGTCCCAACACCCCGAAACCGGGCTGGTGGTCATCGACACCTTGCAGAAGGTCCGCACTGCCGACCCGAATAACGGCGCTTACGCCAGCGATTATCAGGATATGAGCGCGCTGAAATTCCTGGCGGACCGCCGCGGCATCGGGTTGCTGCTGGTGCATCATCTGCGCAAACAGGGCGCATCCGACCCGTTCCAGCAGATTTCCGGGTCCAACGGCCTGATGGGTGCCGCCGACACCATCTGGCTGCTGCAGCGTCAGCGGATGAGCGACACGGCCCGGTTACTGGTAACGGGCCGTGACATGGACAGCTGCACTCTCCATCTGCAGACCCGGGACTGTATCTGGCAGCTGTTGGAGGAGGACACCGCCGAGGAGCAGGTCCGGAAGGCCGTTCCGAACTATCTGTGGCGGGCGGCGGACTTTATCCAGCGCGCCGGCAGCTGGACAGGCACCGCCACCGAACTGCTGACCGTCGCCGGTATCTCCGATGTGCTGCCCAACCAGTTCACCCGCAAACTGGTGGAGCACTTCTATACGGTGTTTGCCCCGCAGGGCATCCGCTACCAGTCCCGGCGCACCTCCAACACCCGGCTGCTGTGCTTTACCTGTGACGGGGATGACAGTCATGACGGTAGTGACGATGATACCGGCAGATCCCATTTACCGTCTGGTACGGTACCGCCTGGTGAAGAGGGTGCGGCCCCAGTATCGTCATCGTCGTCATCACCGTCACCGGGGCCGCATCACGGTAGCGAGCATGGGCTTTGTGTTGCCGACAGGCAACCCTTCGCCGCGGCGGACACCGCCGCTCCTACGGGGACGCCCCCGAACCCCGCAATCTCACGGGAGGCTGCCTCGTGAGAAACCGCACCGTGGGCATCAACGTGCGGGTGACACCGGCTGAAAAGCGCCGGATAGAAACCGCCGCCCGGCGCTGCGGTCTGACGCTGTCGGAGTATCTCCGGCAGCGGGCACTGGGGTACACACCGCAGTTTCATCCGCCCGCGTCTTTGTTTTCCGCTCTGGAAGAACTGGACGCGCTGGCGGACCGTCTGCCGCCCGGGGACGCGCTCCCTTGCCGGGCGGCCACAGACCAGATCCGGGACGCCCTGCTGCCGAAGGAGTAATTCCTGGCCGTCACCAAGATCTGGCCGGTGCGGGACAATCTGCGCCGGGTGGTGGACTACGCCGCCAACCCGGAGAAAACCGAATACGGCGGCCTGGCCCAGGCGCTGCACTACGCCGGGAACGATGCCAAGACCACCTTGCAGGAAACCGCGCATCTGGTGTCGGGCATTCATTGCCGCCCCGAAACCGCCTGGTCGGATATGCGGGCGGTGCAGCGGAAGTTCGGCAAGACCGAGGGCGTGGTGGCGATGCACGCCTACCAGAGTTTCCAGCCCGGTGAGGTGACTCCGGAACAGTGCCACGCCATCGGGGTGGAGCTGGCCCGGCAGGTGTGGGGCGGGCGTTTCCAGGTGCTGGTGGCCACCCACATGAACACCCACTGCCTGCACAACCACTTTGTCATCAACGCGGTGTCCTATGTGGATGGCAAAAAGTACGAGCAGCGCCGCAGCCAGTACCGGGAACTGCGCCGCGCTTCCGACGCCCTCTGCCGGGCACAGGGGTTGTCGGTGGTACAGACCCCAGGCAAGGGCACACCACGGCCCCTCTACGAAGCGGAGCGCCGGGGCGAACCCACCCGGTACAACCGGATGCGGGAGGCACTGCGCTCCGCCCTCCAGCAGACCAGCACCGAGGAGGACTTCGCCCTGGCTCTGCGGCGGATGGGCTACCTGTGGCGGCGGGAGGAGGGCCGCAAGTATGCCACGCTGCGCTCGGTGGACAGTGGCCGCCCGGTGCGGGTGCATCGCCTGGGCCTGGAGTTCGACTGGCCCGCGCTGGCCCGGGTGCTGGACGCCCACTACTACCAGTTCGGTCCCCACTATTACAGCCTGTTCGGCGGGTATGACCGTCCCGGGCGTCCAGTCTGCCGTTCCTGGGCCAAGGTGCGGTACAAGGGGCTGCTGGACGAACTCTTCGGAAAGCCCCACCTGGGCCGGAAGTATCTCTACTTCCGGTATAAGGTACAGGCCAAGCCGAATCCCCGGGCGTCCATCAACTGGCCGGAGATCGAAGCGATCTGGCGCAACGTGGAGCGCACGCTGGAGGAGATGAACCTCTGCTTTGACCGGGATTTCCACACCACCGATGAGGTGGAGGCCCGCCGCCGGGAACTGGCGGCGCAGATCGACGCCCTCTGCAAGGAGCGCGCCGACTGTGCCCGGCTGCTGCGGCACAAGGTTCCGCCGCCCGGCACCGCCGAGCGCCGGGCCGGACTGACCCGCCAGATCAAGTCGCTGCGGCACGAGGATGAAGTCTGTGACAGGATTCTCCGAAGGGTACGAGCCACCACCGCCTGCCGCCAGGCACTGGCGGAGCAAGCCCGCCAGCGGGCCGAGGAAAAAGCCCGCCACCGCAAGCGCCGCCGCGGTCTGGAACGCTGAACCCCAACCATACCAAAAGCCCGCGCCGGGAAGTTTCCGACGCGGGCGCTTTGGTAGATTCGTACCCAAAACAAGGGCGTATCCTTGTGTAGATTTGTGAATAGCTTTTGCCGGGGATTCCGGGTATTGTTGTGTTGGACCCGGACCCCCGTACAAACGATTATGAAAGGAGAAATGCCTATGGTAGCAGGCCGACTGCAAGAGAAAAACGGATATTACTACATGGTGCTCAGCTATACCGGTGCCGACGGTAAGCGCAAACAGCCCTGGCACGCCACCGGCTTGCCTGTGAAAGGCAACAAAAAGCGGGCGGAGGAGATGCTGCGGGAACTGCGCCGCAGCTTCACGCCGCCCAAGCCCAACCGTAAAGAGGAACTGAGCCCCGATATGCTGTTCAGCGATTATATGCTCTACTGGCTGAAGATCATCCGCCCCGCCGTGCAGGAAACCACCTGGTCCTCCTACAACTTCAATGTGAAGAACCACATTGTCCCCTACTTTGAGCCCACCGGCATCACGCTGGGCGGGCTGCAGGCGCGGCACATCCAAAGTTTCTACCTCCACGAGCTGGAAACGCTGAAAGCCACCAGCGTACTGCGGCAGCACGCCAACCTGCACAAGGCGCTGAAATACGCCGTGAAGCTGGACCTGATCCCCGGCAACCCGGTGGACAAGGTGGAACGGCCCAAGCCCGAGAAGTACCTGGCCGCCTACTACACCGCCGAGGAGATGGAGCAGCTCTTCGAAGCCGCCCGGGGGCATCGGCTGGAACTCATCATCCAGTTCGCAGCCTTCTACGGGCTGCGCCGGGGCGAGGTACTAGGCCTGCGGTGGGATGCCGTGGACTTTGAGGCCGGTACCCTGACCATCCGCCACATCGTGACCAGCACCAACCTGGAGGGCAAACACGTCCTGGTGGAGGCCGACCGGGCCAAGACCAAGTCCAGCCTGCGCACCCTGCCTCTGGTGGCCAGCTTCGCCCAGCGGCTGCGGGCGCTGAAAGAGCAGCAGACCTATAACGAAAAACTGTGCGGCAACTGCTACAACCAGAAGTACAAAGGCTATCTGTTCGTGGACGAGATGGGCAATCTGATCCTGCCCAACGCGGTGACCGACGGATTTACCAGGCTGCTGGCCGACCACGGTCTGCGGAAGATCCGCTTCCACGATCTGCGCCACTCCTGCGCCAGCCTGCTGCTGAAACAAGGCGTGCCCATGAAGCAGATCCAGGAATGGCTGGGCCACAGCGACATCTCCACCACGGCGAACATCTACGCCCACCTGGATTCCCAGTCCAAGCAGCTCAGCGCCGCCACAATGGAGCAGGCGCTGCCGCTGCCAGTGGAGCTGCCGGAAAACCGATGGTAACGCCACCGGAAAGTAAAAAAGGACGTCCTGTCATATCTGACAGGACGTCCTTCTGGCGGAGATGGTGGGAGTCGAACCCACGCGCCTCTCTCGAGACCTAAAGCATTTCGAGTGCTCCCTCTTACGACCTCTTGAGTACATCTCCATATTAAGTTTTTCCAGCACCGCCTTGCAAACCTTTCGGAAAAATGCAAGATTTCGATGCAAGATAAGCGGATAATAACCGGATGCATACCCCGGGAAAATCCCGCCGTCACGCCATTTGCGGCGGACGAACCGGCCAGAGGGCTGCAAACTTTCGAGTGCGACCTCTTCGACCTCTTGAGTAATGCTCCCTATTGAGTTGTCGGGCGCCGCGGCGGGCAGCGGCGTCCGGATACTCGAATATTATAGCAAATTCCGGCCGGCGCGTCAAATGTTTTTTGCCCCCGGCCAATCAGAACAGGCGCTGTTTCTGCACCGGGCCCGGTTCGAAGGGGGTGTCCTCATGGTGGCGGCTGATGGTGACCTCGTGGGTCTTTTTGTCCACCCCACGGCCGTTGGGCTTGGACACGCTGGAAAAGGTGCGGGTGATGTTGTAGTACCCCCGCATGTGCTGCACCAGGTACTGGGCCACGGCGGGCAGGCAGTCGGTGTCCTGGATGTCCTCGTAGTTATAGTCCCCGAACAGGAAGGTGGTCTCCTCGCCGTCGCAGACCAGCGTGATGCCCGCGGCGTTGAGGCGCACCTCATCCACCACGCTCTGGCGCATCCCGGCAAGGCCGCACTCGCTGGCGATGCGGGCGGCGCGGGTCCGCTGTTCCAGCGGGACGCTCTGGGGGTCCAGTCCCTCGCTGCCCCGCTGGCCGATCTCCAGCAGGATGTCCCGCATCATCCGGCTTTCGATCAGCGGCCGGATCTTCTCCCGGGCGCGCACTTCCCCCGTCTTGTCTTGCAGTTTGCGCAGAATGCCCATGTGGTCGTTGTTCCTCCCTGCTTTTGCCCTGCTTTTGCGGTCCTGTTTCCTCACCAAAATGATCCGCGCATCAATCGGCGGCTGCCGGCACGGCAAGCCGCTGCGCAAAAGTGTACAATCGCCGCATACATAGTTATTATACCATACCCGTCTCCGGCGTTCCAGCCCCATTTTTCCCCGGGGTGCAAAAAGCAAAGGCCAGAACCTTAGTTTCAGCTCGCAGGATTGATAATATATCAAAACCCGGCAGAGCGCCGGCTACAAACACTGGGCGACCATCGAGAATTTGAAGCGGGCCGCTGAAACACTGAACTTCCTGACCGAACATGGGATCTCCAGCTATGAGGAACTGGCCGAGCGGTGCGACGGGGCGGCGGCCGCCACCGCCAGGGTAAAGGCGGACCTTCGGGCAACGGAGAAGGAAATGGAGCGGTTGACCCTCACCATGAAGCACGCCGCCACCTACCGCCAGCTCCGTCCCCTGTATGAGGAATACCGCCAGTCCAGGGACAAGGAGAAATTCCTCCGGGGGCATGAGGGGGAGATCATCCTGTTTGAGGCGGCGGCAAGGGAACTGAAACGCCTGGATGCCGTGCCCCTGCCCGCCACCCAGCGGCTCCGGGCCGAGATGGACGAGCTCACCGCCAGGAAGTCCGCCCTGCAATCGGACTATCGAAAGGCACAGCAGAAAGAACGGGAGTACGATACCCTTAGTCAAAACGTCAGCATGTTGCTTGAACAGCCAAAGGATATTGTACTCCCGAAGGAAAAAACGAATGAACTTGAATAGACGGAACAATTAACCCAGCCGCCACTGGGCGCTTTCGTTCTGAAGCTCTACCATGCGGCGGTAGAGGCCGCCCTGCTCCATCAGCTCCGCCGGGGTGCCCTGCTGGACCACATGGCCGTCCTCCAGCACCACGATGTGGTCGGCCCCCGCCACGGTGCGCATCCGGTGGGCTATCACCAGCACTGTCTTGCCTTGAAGCAGACGGGAGAGGGCGGTCTGGACGGCACTCTCGTTCTCCACGTCCAGGCTGGCGGTGGCCTCGTCCAGCAGCACCACCGGCGCGTCCTTTAGAAGTGCCCGGGCGATGGAGATCCGCTGCCGCTCCCCGCCGGAAAGGGTGGAGCCGTTCTCCCCGATCACCGTCTGGTAGCCCTGGGGCAGTTTGCGGATAAACTCGTCACATTGGGCGGCCCTGGCGGCCTCCAGCACCTCCTCGTCAGTGGCACCCCGGCGGCCCAGACGGATGTTCTCCATCACCGTGTCCCGGAACAGCACCACATCCTGGAACACCATGGAGTAGGAGCGCAGAAGGGTCTCCGGGTCTACCGTGGACACATCCGTCCCACCTAAAAGCACCTTCCCGCCGGTGACGTCCCAGAACCGGGCAGCCAGCTTGCAGGCCGTGGACTTCCCGCCCCCGGAGGGACCAATGAGGGCGGTGACCTCCCCCTGGCGGGCGGTGAAGCTCACATCCTCCAACACCCCTGCTCCCTCCCGGTAGGCAAAGGAGACATGGTCAAAGGTGATGTCGTATCGGTCGGGGTGGAAGTTCTCTGTTCCTGTCTGCACCGGCTGTTCCAGAATAGAGCGCATCCGTTCAATCTGCAGCTTGGTGTTGAAGGTGGCGGCGATATTCTGGAGCACCACCCCCAGAGGATCATACAGCCGGGCAGCGGCAAACAGGAAGCCCAGGAAATAGAGGAAAGAGAGCTCCCCGGCCAGCAGCAGCGCCCCGCCGGTGAGCACCGTGGTGGCAAGCCCCAGCCGCAGGAAGGCCTGAGCGGAGCACACGAACACACCGGTGGCCAGCTCGGACCGGATGGAGCTGCCCTCCATAGCGGTCAGCTTTGCCTCCAGGTCACCAAGATACCGCTCCTGCCGGTGGCAGGCCTTGATGTCCCGGATGGTCTCCAGCCCCTCCTGGATGCAGTCGGCCACCGCCCGCTTATTCAGGATGTTTTTCGTTCCGAAGGCGTCCTGAATCTTTTTGGAGCCCGCCGTCAGCGCCACCGCCACGGGTACCACCCACAGCACCGCCAGGGCCATGCGCCAGTCGCAGGCAAACATACACACCCCGATCACCAGTGTGGAGCCGATGGAGGCGAACAGCTGGGGTACATAGTGGGAGAACATCTGGTCCAGGCTGGAGCAGTCGGCGATCATGGTGGAGGTCAGGTCGCTGAGATCCCGATTCCCGAAAAAGGACAGGGGAAGCTTGCGCAGCGTCTCCGCCAGGCTCACCCGGCGGTTGGCGCTCTCCCGGTAGGTGGCGATGTAGAGGGAGGCGTACTGGAACCAGTGGAGGACGAACAGCAGGAGGAGCACCGCCAGGGCAAAGCCCACATAGGTCCAGAACCCGTCCATGGGGTCGCTGCCGCCCTCCAGACAGCCCAGCAGATGCTGGACCGTGAACAGAACTGCCCCGACGGGGAACATAAGAGCCAGATTGCACACAAAGCACCAAATCACGGCCTTCACCAGATCTTTGGCTCCCTTCTCGCTGAGGGCGAAGATGTGCTGTAATTTCTTTATCATACCGCTGCCTCCTTTCCGACCTTCCACTGGGCGCTGCGTTGATAGTCCGCCCACATGGCGGCGTAGACGCCGTTTTTCTCCAATAGGGCGCTGTGGCTGCCCTGTTCCGCAATCTTTCCTTCGTTTAAGACGATGATGTTGTCCGCGTTCTGCACCGTGGACAGCCGGTGGGCGATCATCAGAACCGTTTTGTTCCGGGTCAGCGTCTCAAAGGCCTTTTGGATCTGATGCTCGTTCTCCGGGTCGGCAAAGGCGGTGGCCTCATCCAGCACCACGATGGGCGCGTCCTTCAAAACGGCCCGGGCCAGGGCGATGCGCTGCTGTTCCCCACCGGAGAGGTAAACGCCCCTGGCTCCCACCACCGTGTCCAGCCCCTGGGGCAGTTTTTCCAGGATGTCATCGCACTGGGCGGCATGGGCGGCGGCAAGCACCTCCTCCCGGGAGGCATCCGGCCGGGCAGCCCGGATATTTTCCAGCAAGCTCTCCTTGAACAGCCGGGTATCCTGAAACACAAAGGCCACCTGCCCCATGAGGGCAGCGCTGTCCAGCTTCCGCACGTCCGCGCCGCCCACGGTGACGCTGCCGCTGTCCACATCCCAGAACCGGGGGATCAGGCTGGCGGCGGTGGTCTTGCCCCCGCCGGAGGGTCCCACCAGAGCCACCACTTCACCGGGCCGGACAGAAAAACTCACATCCTCCAGCGCGGGCCGGTCCGCACCGGGGTAGGTGAAGGTCACATGGTCAAAGGCCACGGCGTCACTGGCTGGCCTTTTTTGGACCTTCGGCTCCTCCATGGGCTGCTGGCTCAGGATCTCATCCAGACGGCCGATGGCCTCGTCGGCCTCCATCACCGCCTCGCTCATATACATGATGCGGTTGATCATCTGGCCGCAGGCAGGAGCGAACAGGGCGTAGAAGATCAGGTTCACCAGCGCCGTCCGCACGTCCCCGCCGGAGGCGATGAGCAGCGCTGCCGGGATCAGCAGGGCGAAGGCCCCGTTGATGAAGGTGAGGAAGCAGGTCTGGCCTGTCCGGCAGCTCATGGCGTACTGGCTGGCCAGGTTGCTGTAATCCTGGATGGCGGCGTAGAAGGCCTTGAAGGAGTAGACCGTCTGCTGGAACATCTTCACCACCGGGATGCCCCGGACATACTCCACCGCCTCGCCGCTCATGCGCTCGATCTCCTTTTGATAGCGGTGGAAGAAGCCGGCATTCTTGCCGCCCATCATCAGGCACATGGACAGCAAAGCCAGCACCATGGTGAGCAGGCACAGAAGGCCCATCCGCCAGTCAAAGAGGAACAGCACGACGATGGCAGCGATGGGTGTCACCGCCGTGGCGGCCAGGTCGGGGAGCTTGTGGGCCAGCAGGTCCTCGGTTAGCCCGGCGTTGTCGTCGATGAGCTTGCGCAGCCGCCCCGACTGATTCCCGGTGAAAAAGCCCAGGGGGAGCTTCAGCACATGGGTCATAGCGGCGCGCCGGATGTTCCGGGCGGTGCGGAAGGCGGCGATATGGGTGGACATAAGGGCGGCAAAGTACAGCAGGATACTGCCAATGGCAAACCACACCGCCATCCAGCCTAAACGACCCAGATCCCCGGCCCCGTCCAGGCTGGGCCAGGCGGTCAGTATGCTCCTGGCCACCAGCCAGACACACAGGTAGGGCGCCAGCCCCAGCACCGCCGACAGGGCGGACAGGATACAGCCCAGGATCGTCAGGTTTTTGTGCCCGCCCGCATAGCCCAGGATGCGGGTCAGGCTGCTTGGTTTCTTTTGTTTCAAAGTGGTTCCTCCTTGTTAAAATAGTTAGTTGTTGCTAACTTGTATCCAAAAAAAGACAGGGGTCAAGCCCCCATCAATTTCAGCCATCCGGCAGTGTAGAAGTCGCGGAGTTGATCCACATCCCGCACAGCCTGCTCCCGGGGCATATCGTGGATCACAATCTCAAAGATGCCGCTCATCATCCCGCTGGCGATGATGTGACACAGAGACTGGCTCAGTTCCGGGATGTCCCGGCCCAGGCGGCGGAGAACCTCCATGTACTGGAGGGTGTATTCCACCTCCACCTCCACCATGTTGTGGACGAAGTGCTCGTAGCTGGTACCCTCCGAGCGGGTGAGGAGCAGCTTCACCGGCTCCCGGTGCTGGCAGATGTAGTCCACCATCCAATGGACGCAGTGGGAGGACTCCACCCCCATGTGGGATGGCTGCTGCTCCTCGGGCAGTTCGGCAAAAGAGGTCTGGGCCTCCATGAACTTGCCCATGAGGGCGGCGGCGTGGGGCTCCACCAGGGCGTTGAACTGCGCCTCCTTGCTGGAGAAGTAGCCGTAAAAGGCCCCGGTGGTCACCCCGGCGTTCTTTACGATCTGCCGCAGGGAGGCACCCTGAAAACCCTTGTCCAGAAATTCCGCCAGTGCGGCGTCCTGAATTTTCTCCAATGTTGTGGGGGATTTTTCTTCCATGCGCACCTCCATGTAGCAGTGTTACATAACGCTGTTATTGTATAACCGCCGGGTTCATTTGTCAAGGGGGAAAACAGAAAATGCCCGGTACCCATTTTTCCCCGGGGCGCAAAAAGACCCCGGCTGCCTGTAGGGCGGCCGGGGCCGGGAGCTGCCGGGCGGCAGCCGACTCAGAAGGTCAGGTTGCCGAACTCGGACAGGCGCAGGTCGGGGTTGTGGTCCTGGGCCCAGTTGATGCTCCAGGGGCTGCCGAAGAGCAGCAGCCGGTTGCCCTTCAGGTCCTCCACCGGGCGGGTGTCGCTGGTGATGTCCAGATGCTTGGGGTCCAGCTCGTCGGGGCTGTTCAGGATCCAGCGGATATACTCATACGGCAGGTTCTGCAGCCGGATGTCCACGTTGTACTCGTTTTTCAGGCGGTATTCCAGCACTTCCAGCTGCAGCACGCCCACCACGCCGACGATGACCTCCTCCATGCCGGCGCCCAGGTCCCGGAAGATCTGGATGGCGCCTTCCTGGGCGATCTGCTCCATGCCTTTGACGAACTGCTTGCGCTTCATCGTGTCCACCTGGGTGACCCGGGCGAAGTGTTCGGGCGCAAAGGTGGGGATGCCCGCAAACTGCACCGGCGGCTTGCCGGTACACAGGGTATCCCCGATGGAGAAGACGCCGGGGTCGAACAGGCCGATGATGTCGCCGGCGTAGGCTTCGGCCACGATGGCCCGGTCGTCGGCCATCAGGCTGGTGCCGGTGGCCAGCTTGATGTTTTTGCCCGCCTGGACGTGGAACGCCTCCATGCCCCGCTCGAACTTGCCCGAGCAGATGCGCAGGAAGGCGATGCGGTCCCGGTGGTTCTTGTTCATGTTGGCCTGGATCTTGAAGATAAAGCCGGAGAACCGGTCGCTGAGGGGGTCCACCGCCTCGCCGGTGGCGGCGTCGGGGCGGGGCAGCGGGGTGGGGGTCAGGCGGAGGAATTCCTTCAGGAAGGGCTCCACCCCGAAGTTGGTCAGCGCCGAACCGAAGAACACCGGGCTCAGCTCGCCCCGGTGGACGGCGTCCAGGTCGAACTCCTCGGCGGCGCCGTCCAGCAGTTCGATGTCTTCGGCCAGGCGCTGGTGGTTTTCGGCGCCGATCAGTTCATCCATGGTCGGGTCGCCCAGCTCGGCGGCGATCTCGTCCACCATCCTGACGCCGTTGGCGCGGCCGTCCCCTTCGAAGGCCAGCACACGGCGGCTGCCCCGGTCAAAGACGCCCTTGAACCGCTTGCCGCTGCCGATGGGCCAGTTCATCGGGTAGGTCTTGATGCCGAGGATCTCCTCGATGTTTTCCATCAGCTCAAAGGGGTCGCGGGCTTCCCGGTCCATCTTGTTGATGAAGGTGAAGATGGGGATGTGCCGCAGCGTACAGACCTTGAACAGCTTGATGGTCTGGGCCTCGACGCCCTTGGCGGCGTCGATGACCATGACGGCCGAGTCGGCGGCCATCAGGGTGCGGTAGGTGTCCTCAGAGAAATCCTGGTGGCCGGGGGTGTCCAGGATGTTGATGCACTTGCCCTGGTAGTGGAACTGCAGCACCGACGAGGTGACGCTGATGCCGCGCTGCTTTTCAATGTCCATCCAGTCGGACACCGCATGTTTGGCGCTCTGCTTGCCCTTGACCGAGCCGGCGGTCTGGATGGCGCCCCCGTAGAGCAGCAGTTTTTCGGTCAGGGTGGTCTTGCCGGCGTCCGGGTGCGAGATGATCGCAAAGGTGCGCCGGCTCTCGATTTCTTCACGCATGGTTGGCATGGGTGGGTCTACTCTCCTTACTTCGCTGTTGTATCCGTCTTGTCTGTTGCACGCTACCCGTGCCATCCTGTTTTCAAGGCTGCAAAATAGGTCGGCTCCCCTCATATCCGGCGTTGCGGCGGTTTTTCATCCGGCCCGGCGCGGCGCCGGGCATACTGTTTTAGTATACATGGTCCGGCGGAAAAACGCAAGCACCGGGGCGGTTTTACTTTTGGGCGGCAGTGTGATAGAATGGGAACAGTTTCGGCCTTTGCGGCCGACTTCCGACCGGAAGGGGGAGTGTTTTTTGGAACTGAGGTACACCATGACCAAGGCGGACCTGCGCCGCCAGTTTTTGGCGCTTGGGCGCACAAAGGGGAGCCTGGCCCGCCGGCAGATGCGCACCGGGCGGCTGCTGACGGCGGCCGTGGTCCTGTTTGCCGAGGCGCTGTACGCCGTGAGCCTGCTGACCCGGGATCCGGTGGTGAGCACCGCCACCTGGCTGGCGCTGGGGGTGCTGGCCCTGCTGCTGGTGCCGCTGCTGGCGATCTTCTGGGTGCTGGAGCCCCGGCAGTTCGCGGCCCGGCAGATGCGGGAACTGCGCGCCGTTTTACCCGCGATGACCACCCAGCCCTACACCCTGCAGCTGGAAGCGGGGCTGCTGCGGTACAGCGGCCCCGGCGCGGCGGGCGGCCACGGGCAGGCCGAGTGCCCCGCCGCCGACCTGCGGGCGGTGCGGGCGGACCGGGACGGTCTGGTGGTGGTGCTGGGGGACGGGTCCGGCCTGCTGGTGCCCCGCGCCGCCTTTGCCGGCCCGGAGGGGCCGGAGGACTGGGTCCGGGCGCTGCAGGCCGCCCCCGCCCGGCCGGACGCCGCCCCGCCGGCCGACCGGATGCCCGACGGCTTTGTGCCCGAGGGGGCGGGCGGCACCTTTGCCTGCACCCTGACCGCCGAGGAACTGCCCCGGCTGCTGTGGGAAGCCAGCCGGGCGGCGATGCGCACCCCCGCCTACTGGCGGCAGAAATGGTACGCCCTGCCGGTGCTGGCGCTGGCCTTCGCGGTTTTCTGCCTGGCGATGGGCCTTTGGCTGGCGCTGGCGCTGACGGCGGTGCTGGTACTGGTGTCCCTGTGGGCGACGCGCCGCCTGGTGCGGCAGCAGATCCCCCGGATGGCCGGGCGGGCGGTGACCCGTTTCGGGCCCGACGCCATGCAGTACACCGACGACCGGGGCCGGATGCTGGAGATCCCCTACGCGGATTTCCCGCTGCTGCTGCAGACCGCCCACAGCCTTGCCCTGTACGCCCCCAAGGCCAACGCGCTGCGGCTGTTCCCCCGCCGGGTCCTGACCGCCGAGAGCGAGGCGGCGCTGCTGGCGCTGCTGCGCGACCGGCTCAGCCGCCGGCCCGCTTGAGCACAAAGCAGGGCAGCGGCGCGGTGTCGGCCCAGTTGGCGAACCGGCAGACCAGCACCGTGTACCGGGCAAGGGGCAGCGATTCAAAAAACCGCAGCGCGGCCTGTTTTTCCCCTTCCCCGATGACCTTGCCGCTGTAGAGCACCGCGGCCAGCACCCCGCCGGGCTTGAGGGCGGCGAGGGCGGCTTCCAGCGCGGGCAGGGTGGTGGCCGCCGCCGAGTGGACCGTGTGGTCGGCCCCGGGCAGCCAGCCGAAGTTGAAGACCACGCAGTCCGCGGTGCCGGGCGGCACGACGGTCAGCAGATCCCGGTGGTCCCGGCAGAGAGCCCGGCCCACCGCCCCGTAGCCGGCCGCGGCCAGCCGGCGGTTGGTGGCCTCCACCGCCGCGGGCTGGATGTCCAGCCCCAGCACCCGGCCCCCTTCCCCGGCCAGCCGGCAGAGGAAAAGGGTGTCGTGGCCGTTGCCGCAGGTGGCGTCCAGGTACAGCCCGCCGGGGCGGAGCCGGGCGGCCAGGAATTCGTGGCAGAAGGCCACGGCGCTCAGGTCCGGCACCCGCCGGCGGCACCAGGTCCCCGGGCCGGCCGGGGCGAAGCCGAACTTTTGCAGCAGCGCCCGGGCCGCCGGGGCGGCGGGGGCCGGCGCCAGGAAGCAGGTGGCCTTTTCCCTGTCAAAGCCGCCCCGGCGGCGCAGCAGCTCCTTCAGAAAATAGCTGCCGTACCCCCGGCCCCGCCAGGCCGGGTCGATGGTCAGCTCGGCCAGGGTGTCCCCCTCCCAGCGGGCCCGGCCGATGGCGGCCCCCTCCTTGTCCAGCGTGAAGACCGGTCCTTCCCCCAGCAGTTTCAACGCAGCCGCGCCCCTTTCCTGTGATTTCTTTCCGCCATGATACGCGGTGGGAGCCGCCTTTGTCAAGTTGCATAAAAAACTGGTTTCACATTTGTTTCACGGTCCGGAAAAATGTATTTCACAATTAACTTCTATACTATGAATCAATCCGAAAGGAAAAGGGAGCCTGGCCGCCAGGCCGTCCGTTTCCCGGGTCAGAATAAAGGAGTGTCCGAGCATGAGTGAGTATGATTACTCTGGACTTTACGATAGTCCGCAAAAACCCGAATCCAACCAGACCGGGTCCGCCGACCGGTCCCAGGCGCAGACTTCCGCCGGCGGGTACCCCAACGTGGGCAGCAGCGGCATGAACACCGCCAACACCGCCCGCACCGACTATTCCGGCAGCGAGACCGCCGGCAGCACCGCCGATTCCGCCGGCAGCCAGCAGCCGGGCGGCAGCAGCTTCCACAGCTACAGCAGCCCCAACCCCGGCGGCCCGGGCGCAGGCGGCCCCACCGGGCCGGCCCACCCCGGCGCCGGCAGCCAGCCGCCCCGCCCGCCCAAAAAGAAGGGCGGCAGAAAGGTCGGCCTGCGGGTCCTGGCCGGGCTGGGCGTGGTGGTGCTGGGCTTCGGCGGCGGCGTGGCCGGCACCGCGGCGGCCAACCTGCTGGGCCTTGGCCACGACCAGGTGGTGGTGCAGCAGGTCCAGCGGGACGCCACCGCCACCGCCCAGGGCAGCGCCGACGGGTCGGCGCTGAGCATGGTGGACCTTTCCGCCAAGGTGAAGCCCAGCGTGGTGGCCATCACCACCGAGCAGATGGTCAGCACCAACACCTGGTTCGGCAGCTATGTGCAGAGCGGCGCCGGGTCGGGCGTCATCATCAGTGAGGACGGGTACATCCTGACCTGCGCCCATGTGGTAAACGGCGCCAACACCATCACGGTGCAGCTGGCGGACAATACCGAGTACAGCGCCACCCTCGTGGGGGCGGACAGCACCTCCGACGTGGCGGTGCTGAAGATCGAGGCCACCGGCCTGACCCCCGCCACCATCGGTGACAGCAGCGCGCTGGCCGTGGGCGAGACGGTGGTGGCCGTGGGCAACCCGATGGGTACGCTGAGCGGCACCGTGACCGACGGCATCGTGAGCGCGGTGAACCGGTCCGTGCAGGTGGAAGGCAACGACATGAGCCTGATCCAGACCAACGCGGCCATCAGCCCGGGCAACTCGGGCGGCGGGCTGTTCAACGCGGCCGGCGAGCTGATCGGCATTGTGAACGCCAGCGGCTCCACCACCACCAGCAGCGGCGCGGTAAGCCAGAACCTGGGCTTTGCCATCCCCATCAATGAAGGGATGGAGGTGGCCACCCAGCTGATCGAGACCGGCCATGTGGCCCGCCCGGCGCTGGGGATCCAGGTGATCAACATTCTGGACGCCCAGACCGCCATGCAGTACGGCGTGTCCACCTACGGCGTGTATGTGGTGCGCATCAACCCGGGCAGCGGCGCGGAAACCGCCGGCCTGCAGCTGGGCGACCGCATCGTGGCGGTGGACAACAACTCGGTGAATGAGAACAACGACCTGACCAGCTACCTGGCCACCAAGAATGTGGGCGACACCGTCACCCTGCAGGTGGAGCGGGACGGCCGGATGTCCACCCTGGAGGTGGTTCTGGGCGAAAGCGACGGCACCACCACCGCCGCCACCCAGGAGGACGCCCAGAACTGAGCGGTCCCTTTTATAAGAAACAAACCCTTGTGAACTGAAATGCCCGCCCCCGGCGGCTGCCGAAGCAGCCGCCGGGGGCGGGCGTTTGCGTTGCGGTGTTTTTGCGGCGGCGCGGGTCAGAAACCGTGGTTCTCGATGAGTTTGCGGCCCATGAGCACCCCCATGACCGAGGCCATCATCAGCCCGCGGGTCCAGCCGGAGGAATCGCCCAGGCAGTGGAGGTTGCGCACGTTGGTTTCCAGGTCGGTGTCCATCCGGACCTTGTTGGAGTAGAACTTGAGTTCGGGGGAGTACAGCAGGGTCTCGGGCGCGGCGAAGCCCGGCACCACATGGTCCACCATCTTGATGAACTCGATGATGTTGACCATGGCCCGGTAGGGCATGGCGGCGGTGATGTCGCCGGCCACCGCATCCCGCAAAGTGGGGCGCACGTTGGAGCGGGCCAGTTCCTGGGGCCAGGTGCGCTTGCCGTTGAGGATGTCGCCGTACCGCTGCACCAGGATGTGCCCGGCGCCCAGCATGTTGGTCAGCTCGCCCACCTTCTGAGCGTAGGCGATGGGCTGGTTGAAGGGCTCGGTGAAATTGTGGCTGCAGAGGATGGCCAGGTTGGTGTTGGCGCTTTTCAGGTCCTTGTAGCTGTGGCCGTTGACGACGGCCAGGTCGTTGTCGTAGTTTTCCTGGGCGACGAACCCGCCGGGGTTCTGGCAGAAGGTGCGGACCTTGTTGTGCCAGGGGTTGGGGTAGCCGATGAGCTTGCCTTCGTACAGGACCTGGTTGATGGTCTCCATGATCTCGTTGCGGCATTCCACCCGCACGCCGATGTCCACGGTGCCGGGGCGGTGGGCGATGTGGTGCTCGGCGCAGATCTTTTCCAGCCATTCGGCGCCGCGGCGGCCGGTGGCGATGACCACCTGCCGGGCGGTGACCTGGCGGGCGGGGGCGTCCGGCTTGCCGGTGGGGCGGGCCGCCACCCCGCGGCAGACATCCCCGTCCAGCAGGATGTTCTCGCACTCGGTCTCGAACCACATCTCGACGCCGGCCTCGGCCAGGTGGTGCTGGATGTTCAGGTAGAGCTGCTGGGCTTTCTCGGTGCCCAGGTGGCGGATCGGACAGTCCACCAGCTGCAGGCCGGCCTGGATGGCCCGCTTGCGGATGTCCTTGATCTCGGCGCCCTCATACACCCCTTCCACATGAGGGTCGGCGCCGAATTCCAGGTAGATCTGGTCGGTGTAGTGGATCAGATCCTGGGCGAAATCCTCCCCGATCAGTTCGGGCAGTTCGCCGCCCACCTCCCGGGAGAGGGAGAGCTTGCCGTCCGAGAAGGCGCCGGCGCCGGAAAAGCCGGTGGTGATGGCGCAGCTTGGCTTGCAGTTGACGCAGTGGCCCACCTCGCTTTTGGGGCAGTGGCGGCGTTCCACCGGACGGCCCTTTTCGATCAGCAGGATCCGCAGGGCCTTGGGGTCGGCGCTTTTGCGCAGCAGTTCCAGGGCGGTGAAGATGCCGGCCGGGCCGGCGCCGACGATGATCAGGTCGTAGTCATAGCTCATGGGTGCAGGGTCTCCTTTACATGGGTGCGGGAAGGCGGGACAAAAAGTGGCGGAAAAGCGGGGCAGCGAAAAACAGAGGGCGGCAGGGCCGCCCTCTGCTTTGTCTGCGGCGGTTTTCTTGGCGGCAGGGCCGGGGCCGGCCTCAGCGGATGGCTTGCTCCATCGCACGGGCCGCCTGAACGATCAGCCGGGCGCAGGCTTCCCGCCCCAGCGCCGCGTTCAGGCACAGGTCATAGTTCTTGGCTTCGCCCCAGCGGTTCTCGGTATAATAGTTGTAGTAGCTGGCGCGGGCCCGGTCATGCTTGGCCAGGGTGGTCTCCCACAGGCGGTCGGGCATGTCCTTGGCGCCGGGGCGGCTCTTGGCATTCTGGATGCGCAGCTCCACCGGGGCGTACACGAAGGTGCGCAGCACGTTGGGGCGGTCGCGCAGGACATAGTCGCCGCAGCGGCCGAGGATCACGCAGCTTTCGCCCTGGGCGACCTCCTTGATGACGTTGGACTGCAGGATGTACACCTGGTCGGCCAGCGGCATCGTGTTGCCCATCATGTACAGGCTGTAGATCAGGCTGCCGCTGCGCTGGTTTTCGCTGGCCGCGATGGCCTCTTCGGTCAGGCCGCTCTTTTTGGCCGCCATCGTGATCAGTTCCTTGTTGTAGAGCTTGACGCCCAGCAGATCCGCCACCCGCTGGGCGATCTCGCTGCCGCCGGAAGCATACTCACGGGCCATCGTAATCACCAAAGGTTCCATTTCGTTCACCTCGCATATTGGTCGGGTTCGGGGACAGCGCCGGACGCACTGCCCCCACTATATATCCAGTATAGCCCAGCCGTCCGAAAAACGCAAGGCCCGCCGGGGGGCGGGGGCGGAATCTTTGCCGCCGGCTTTTGACATTTTCGCCCCGGCGGCGGTATAATAAGGCAGACTGCCGGCCGGGCGCCGGGGGGGCCGGCCGTTCGGGGCCGGGGCCCCGCGCCGCCTGCCCCGCCGCCCGCGGCCGACCCAACCTGCAAAGGAGTGTTTGTCATGCCGTTCCGCCTTGCCGTACTCTCCGCCAGCCGCATTGTGGTGGAGTTTCTTGACCACCTGGCCGAGATGCCCGAGATCCAGGTGACCGCTTTGTGCTGCCGCCCCCAGAGCGCCGAAAAGGGCCGCGCCCTGGCCGAGAAGGCCGGGATCCCCCGCCTGTTCACCGACGAAGCCGAATGCTATGCCGCCGGCGGATTTGACGGGGTGTACATCGGCACCGCCAACCACCTGCACGCCGCGGCGGCCCGCCGGGCGCTGGAGGCCGGGTACCATGTGATCCTGGAAAAGCCCTTCACCCCCACCCTGGCCGAAGCAAAGGAGCTGTTTGCGCTGGCCGACGCCAAGGGGCTGGTGCTGTTTGAGGCCATCACCACCCCCTACCTGCCGGCCTACCGCTTTTTGCTGCAGGAGCTGCCCAAGATCGGCCCGGTGCGCGGGGCCATGGCCAGCTTCTGCGCCCGCAGCGCCCGGTACGACGACTTTTTGAAAGGGGTGTGGAACACCACCTTTGACCCCAAGTGCTACGGCGGTGCGCTGTACGACATGAACGTGTACAACCTGCACTACTTCTGGGGGCTGCTGGGCGCCCCCCGGCGGTATGAATATGCGCCGAGCCTGGCCGAAAACGGGGTGGACACCGCCGGCACGATGCTGCTGCACTACGACGGGTTCACCGCGGCGGCGATCTCGGCCAAGGACAGCGAGTCGGAGAATTATGCGATGATCCAGGGCCCCGGGGGCAACCTGATCCTGCACGGCGGCACCAACGGTCTGGAACAGGTGTACAGCGTGCTGGGGGGCATCCGGGGCGGCGGCACCCGCACCGACGCGCCCCGGGCCGAGCGCCACCGCATGGCCTATGAGTTTGCCGAGTTTGCCCGCATCGTCACCGAGAAGGACGCCGCGGCCGAGGCCGAAGCCCGCCGCCGCACCCTGGCCGTGATGGAGATGCTGGAGGCCATGCGCCCCTATTGATGGGGTTTGCGCCGCCTTTTGTACGCCAAGCGCCCCGCCCTTTCGGGCGGGGCGTTTCAGCGTGTCGGGCGGCGGCCCGGGTCACGGTTTGCAGGTCTCGGGGTCCAGGTAGGCGTCCTGCCGCATACATTCCAGGTGCAGGTGGGGGCCGGCGTGGGCTTCGCTGGCGATCTCGCCCAGCACGCCCAGGATGTCGCCCCTGGCCACCGGATCCCCCGGGGCCACGGCGGCTTGCGCTAGGCCGCAGTAGCGCCAGGCGATGCCGTCGGCGTCGGTGACGGTCACGACGGTGCCCCACAGCGCGTCCTGCTCCACCCCGTCCACGGTGCCGCCCACAGCGGCCTGCACCCCGCTGCCCGGCTGGCAGGTGTAGTCGGCGCCGTTGTGGGTGCGCCAGTCGCCCAGCGTTTCGTTGTACACCAGCTCGTCGCCGCTGAAGGCCGCGGCCGGCTCAGCGTCCACCGGCCAGGTCGAGGAGGCGCCCTGCGAGGCGGCCGGCCCGCCAGACCCGCCAGCCCCGGCGGAGCCAGAGGACTGCGGCTGCGAGGCAGAAGATTCCGCCGAGGGCGCCGGCGAGGCGGAAGAGGGCGCCTGGGTGGGCGCCGGGGTGGCCACCGGCACATCCTCGGCCGGGTTGGTGACGATGGTGTCGGGCTGGTTCCATACGCTGTTCTCCTCCAGTGCTTTTTGGCGGGCGGCGGTCAGGTCGGCCACGCTGGCCACCACCCGGTTGACCGCCAGCACGCCGGTGACCGTTGCGATGAGCACCAGCGCCAGGCAGACAAGATACAACCCTTTTTCCTTGAAAAATGCTTTGAAGCTGTTCATCTTCCCCCGTCCTTCTCTTGCATAAAATCACCGCGGGCCGCGCCCACGTTTGCGTTGTACGCATAGTGTGGCACGGCCCGCGGCCGATTATGCAGGCAGGCGGGGGATTTTTGCGGCTCAGAACCCCTGCAGCACCTTGCGCAGGATGGACACGGCCTTTTCGGCGTCGGCGCGGGTGAGGATCAGCGGCGGCAGCAGCCGCAGCCGGTCCTTGGCGGTGAGCACCAGCAGGCCCCGGCGCTCGCAGGCGGCGCGCACGTCGGCGGCGCGGACCCCGTCTTCGAACTGAATGCCGATCATCAGCCCCAGGCCGGTGACCCCCACCACATGGGGCAGCGCCCGCAGCGCCGGCCACAGGGCGGCGGCCTGGTCCTGCACGTTGCGCAGGAACTCCTCGTCCATGCGGTCCACCACGACGCAGGCCCCGGCGCAGACCACCGGGTTGCCGCCGAAGGTGGACCCGTGGCTGCCCGGGCCCATGCCGGCGGCGGCCTTTTCGCTGGCCACCACGGCGCCGATGGGCAGCCCGCCGCCCAGCCCTTTGGCCAGGGTGACGATGTCCGGCCTGAGGTGGTAGTTTTCGCAGGCCAGGAAGGTGCCGGTGCGGCCCACGCCGGTCTGCACCTCATCCACGATGAGCAGGATGTCCCGGGCCGCGCAGAACTCGGCCACCTGGTGGACATAGTCGGGGTCAAGGGCCACGACCCCGCCTTCCCCCTGCACCAGCTCCATAAGCACGGCGCAGGTGCGCCCGTCGCCGGCCGCGGCGGCCAGGGCGTCCGGGTCCCCGGCCGGGACGTAGACGAAATCTTCGGGGAAGGGGCCGAAATCATGGTGGAAGGCGTCCTGCCCGGTGGCGGTGAGGGTGGCCAGCGTGCGGCCGTGGAAGGAGTTGGCCAGGCTGACCACCCGGCTGCGGCCTTCGCCGTAATGGTCGGCGCTGTATTTGCGGGCGCACTTGATGGCGCCTTCGTTGGCTTCGGCGCCGGAGTTGGCAAAGAACACCCGGTCCAGCCCGGTGCGCTGGCACAGCCGCCGGGCCAGCCGGCCGCAGGGGGCGGTGTAGTACAGGTTGGAGGTGTGCTGCACCATGGCCGCCTGCCCGGCCACCGCCCGCACCCATTCCGGGTCGGCAAAGCCCAGCGAGTTGACCCCGATGCCCGAGGTGAAGTCCAGGTAGGTCTTGCCCGAAGCGTCCCGGGCGACCATCCCTTCCCCCCGCTCGATGACCACCGGGCTGCGGGCATAGGTGTGCATGAGGCAGGCGTCGTCCCGGTCCATCACTTTTTCACGATTCATGGCTGTTCCCTCCTTCCGCCGCGGCGGCGGCTGTGCTGCTGGTAAAACAGCGTGCCGGAGCCCCGGTCGCTGAACATTTCCAGCAGGACCGAGTGGGGCACCCGGCCGTCGATGATGACGGCCTCCCGCACGCCCCGGCGGATCGCGTCGGCCATGCCGTCGATCTTGGGGAGCATCCCGCCGGCGATGACCCCTTCGGCCTTGTAGCCCTCGATCTCGGAGAGTTCCACCTCCGGGATCAGGGTGGACTCATCCTCCTTGTTTCGCAGCAGGCCGGCGATGTCGGTCATGGTGACGAGCTTTTCGGCCTGCAGCTCCACCGCGATGGCCGCGGCGGCGGTGTCGGCGTTGACGTTGTAGAGCACGCCGTTTTCCGGGTCCATGCCGACGGTGGCCACCACCGGGATGAACTGGTCGTCCAGCAGGCGGTCGATGAGCTTGGTGTTGATGTGGGTGATCTCGCCCACAAAGCCCAGGTCGGCCTCGGTGTAGCGGCGGCAGCTGATGGTGTTGCCGTCCATGCCGCACAGCCCCACCCCCCGGCCTTTGAGCAGCGCCACCAGGTCCTTGTTGACCTGGCCGGCCAGCACCTGCTGCACCACCCGCATGGTCTCGGCGTCGGTGTAGCGCAGACCGTTGACAAAGCGGGACTCGATGCCCAGCTTTTTGAGCATCCCGTTGATGGCCGGGCCGCCGCCGTGTACCAGCACCACCCGCACGCCCAGCAGCGTCAGGGTGACCAGGTCGTTCATGACCGCCAGCTTCAGCGCACCGTTGACCATGGCGTTGCCGCCGTACTTGATGACCAGCGTTTTGCCGTGGTATTTCTGGATATAGGGCGTGGCTTCGGAAAAAAGCTGCGCCATCTCAACGTTTTTCATAGGCATTCGCTTCCTTTCCCGGCGCTGCCGGAACGCTGCGCACCGCTCAGGTGCGGTAGTCCCCGTTGATCTTCACATAGTCGTAGGTCAGGTCGCACCCCCATGCCTTGGCTGCGGCCTCGCCGTCGCCCAGGTCCACCAGAATGCGGATCTCCCGCTCGGCCAGGACCCGGGCGGCCTCCTCCTCGCTGTAGGGGTGCAGGGCGGCGTTCTCGCAGACAAAGACTTCGCCGGCGTCGCTCTGCAGCCGGACCGAGGTGCGGCTGACATCAAAGTCGCCGGGGGTGTAGCCGATGGCGCAGAGCACCCGGCCCCAGTTGGCGTCGGCGCCGAACATGGCGGCTTTGAACAGGGTGGAGCGGATCACGCTTTTGGCCACCGCCCGGGCGGTTTGCAGGTCGGGCGCGCCGGTGACCCGGCATTCCAGCAGCTTGGTGGCGCCCTCGCCGTCGCCGGCCAGTTCCCGGCACATGTGCTCGGCCACGCAGGTCAGGGCGGCCACGAAGGTCTCGTAGTCGTCGGTGCCCTCGGCCAGCGGGGCGGCGCCGGCCAGGCCGCTGGCCAGCAGCATCACCGTGTCGTTGGTGGAGGTGTCGCCGTCCACCGAGATCTGGTTGAAGGTGGCGGGCACCACCCGGGACAGCGCCGCCTGCAGCACCGCCGGGTCGGCGGCGGCGTCGGTGGTCAGGAAGAGCAGCATGGTGGCCATGTTGGGGTGGATCATGCCCGAGCCCTTGGCAATGGCCCCGATGCGGCAGGGTTTGCCGCCGAGGAGGAATTCCACCGCATACTCCTTGGGGTGGGTGTCGGTGGTCATGATGGCGGTGGCGGCGGCCCGGCTGCCCGCCGGCGTGGCGGCCAGGGCGGCGGCCGCCGCCGGGATGCCGGCGGCGAAGGGTTCGATGGTCATGGGCTGGCCGATGACCCCGGTGGAGGCGGGCAGCACATCCTCGGCCGGGATGCCCAGGGCCTCGCCCGCCAGCCGGCAGGTCTGGCGGGCCAGTTCCAGCCCGCCGGGGGCGCAGGTGTTGGCGTTGCCGCTGTTGACCAGGATGGCCCGGGCATAGCCGTCGGCCAGGTGTTCCCGGTCCACCGTGATGGGGGCGCCGTAAACCTTGTTGGTGGTGTAGCAGGCCGCGCCGGCGCAGCGGACTTCGGCCTTGATGAGCGCCAGGTCGGGCTTTTGCTGGTTGCGGCGGATGCCGCAGTGGACCCCGGCGGCCGCAAAGCCCCGGGGCGCGCAGATGCCGCCGGGCAGGGCGGTGAATTCGGTTTGGGTGGACATGATGAGATGCACTTCTTTCTTTTATGGCATGTGGGGGGCGCCTTACAGGCTGAGGCCCCGGGTCTCGGGCAGGCCGAGCATCGCGTTGAGGCACTGGAGCGCCGCGCCGGAGGACCCTTTGCCCAGGTTGTCAAAGAGGCTGATGAGCTGCAGCTGGGCGCCGTCCGGCCCGGGCAGGCAGAAGATCTCCAGCCGGTCGCTGCCGGCGAGGGCGTTGGCGGCCAGGAAGCCGTTTTCGGTGCCCTGGCCCAGCGGATGGACCGTGATCATCGGTTCGCCGGCATAGTAGCCGGCCAGCGTGTCGGCGATGGCGGCGGCGGTGGTGCCGTACTGCGCCGGAAAAAGGGGCAGCATCGTGAGCATGCCGCAGTAGTAATCCCCCAGGACCGGCACAAAGAGCGGCGGGGCCGCCAGCCCGCAGACCGCCTGCATCTCGGGCAGGTGCTTGTGGTGCAGCCCCAGGCCGTAGGGGCGGCAGGCTTCCAGCGCGGCGGGGCGGCCGGGGGCCCGGTAGTCGGCGATCATCCCCTTGCCGCCGCCGGAATAGCCGGTCAGGCTGGTGCAGGTCAGGGCGGCGTCGGCGGGCAGCAGGCCGGTTTCCACCAGCGGGGCCGCCAGGGTGATGAAGCCGGTGGCGTGGCAGCCGGGCACCGCCACCCGCCGGGCTTCGGCCAGCGCCGCCCGGGCGCCGTGGAGCTCGGGCAGGCCGTAGACCCAGCCGGGGGCGGTGCGGTGGGCGGTGGAGGTGTCCAGCACCCGGACTTCGGGGCGGATGCGGGGCAGGATCTCCCGGGCGGCCGCGTCGGGCAGGCAGAGGATGGCCGCGTCGCTGGCGTTGATGGCCGCCGCCCGGGCGTCCGGGTCCTTGCGGTCCTCGCCGGTAAGGGTGCGGACGGTCAGCGGCTCGTCGGCCGCCCGGCGCTGCAGCCGTTCCAGGATGCGCAGGCCGGTGGTGCCGGCGGAACCGTCGATAAAGATGGTGTAAGGCATGGTGCTACCTCCCCCTGTTGGGCGGCCGGGGCTCGCCCCGGTCAGTCTTGCTGCGGGTCCGGCCCGTCGCCGGCGTCGTCGGCTTCGCCGCCGTCGGCCTCGGCCCGCAGGGCCGCGACCCGGGCGCGGGCCGCGTCGATCTGGGCCTGGACGCTGGCCCGGCTGGGCCCGCCGTAGCTGGCCCGGCCCTCGCAGCAGGTGAGCAGATCGATGGCCTGGTAGATGTCCGGCGCAAACAGCGGGCTGTAGGCCCTGAACTCCTCCAGCGACAGCTGTTCCAGCGTTTTGCCGGCCCCCAGGCAGTCGCTGACCATCGCACCGGTGAGCTTGTAGGCGTCCCGGAAGGGCATTCCCTTCTTGGTCAGGTAGTCGGCGCAGTCGGTGGCGTTGATGAAGCCCCGGGCCGCGGCGGCCCGCATGTTGTCGGGCAGGGTGGTCATGGTGGCCAGCATCGGGGTCAGGGTGCGCAGGCAGAGGGAGAGGGTGTCGATGGCGTCCCACATGGCCTCCTTGTCCTCCTGCATGTCCTTGTCATAGGCAAGGCTCAGCCCCTTCATCATGACCAGCAGGGTGTTCAGATCGCCGTAGACCCGGCCGGTCTTGCCGCGGATCAGCTCGGTGACATCGGGGTTCTTTTTCTGGGGCATGATGGAGGACCCGGTGGTGAAGGCGTCGTCCAGCTCGATGAACTTGAACTCCCAGCTGGACCAGAGGATGATCTCCTCGCTCAGGCGGGAGAGGTGCATCATGCAGATGCTCAGGGCCGCCGCGATCTCGATGCAGAAATCCCGGTCGGAGACCCCGTCCAGGCTGTTGGGGCAGGGGCCGTCAAAGCCCAGCAGCTGGGCGGTGAGCTCCCGGTCCAGCGGGTAGGTGGTGCCGGCCAGCGCACCGGAGCCCAGCGGGCAGTCCTGCATCATGCGGGCGACGGCGTCCTGCAGCCGGCCGCAGTCCCGCAGCAGCATCCAGACATAGGCCATGAGCTGGTGGCCCATGGTCACCGGCTGGGCCCGCTGCAGGTGGGTGTAGCCGGGCATGACGCTCTCCTTGTTCTTTTCGGCCTGGGCGCACAGCGCTTCGATCAGGGCAAGGATCTGTTCCGTCAGCCCGGCGGTCTCGTCCCGCAGGGTCAGGCGGATGTCCAGCGCCACCTGGTCGTTGCGGCTGCGGCCGGTGTGCAGCCGCTTGCCCGCATCCCCGATGCGGGCGGTGAGGGTCTGCTCGATGAAGGTGTGGATGTCCTCGGCCGTCGGGTCGATGGTCAGTGCGCCGCTGTCCAGGTCGGCCAGGATCTCCTGCAGGCCGGTGAGGATCGCCTCCCGGTCTTCCTCCGGGATGATGCCCTGCTCGCCCAGCATGGTGGCGTGGGCCATGCTGCCGTTGATGTCCTGGCGGACCATGCGCTGGTCGAACCGGATGCTGGAATTGAAATCGTTCACCCGGGCGTCCACCGCCTTGCTGAACCGGCCTTTCCAAAGCTGTTCTGCCATAAATCGAAACTCCTTGATTTTTTGTAGGGCAGCCCAAACGCAAAACCCCGCCAAAAGTCAGGCCCTTTGGCGGGTGTTTGCATCTGTGGGCTTACGCCTTATTCCTGGGGCCACTTTTTGGCCAGCTTGGCCCGCTCGGCAATGGGCAGGCCGAACAGGTTGATGAAGCCGGCGGAATCGGCCTGGTCGTAGTCGTCATCCTCCCCGAAGGAAGCGGTCTGCTCATCATAGAGGGTGTAGGGGCTGGTGACGCCGGCGTTGATCATGTTGCCCTTGTAGAGTTTGAGGGTCACATCGCCGGTGACGGTCTTCTGCAGCTCGTCGGTGAAGGCGCAGATGGCCTGGCGCAGCGGGGTGTACCACTGGCCGTTGTAGACGATCTCGCCCATCTTCTGGGCGATGATCTCCTTGAAGTGGAAGCTCTCCTTGTCCAGCGTGATGGTCTCCAGCACGTTGTGGGCTTTGTAGAGGATCGCGCCGCCGGGGGTCTCGTAGACGCCGCGGCTCTTCATCCCCACCAGACGGTTCTCCACAATGTCCAGCAGGCCGATGCCGTTTTCGCCGCCCAGCTTGTTCAGCGTCTCGATCAGGGCGACGCCGTCCATCTCCTTGCCGTCCACGGCGGTGGGGATGCCCTTTTCAAAGTGGATGGTCACATAGGTGGGGGTGTCGGGGGCCTGCTCGGGGCTGACCCCCAGCTCCAGGAAGCCCTCCTTGTTATACTGGGGCTCGTTCTTCGGGTCCTCCAGGTCCAGGCCCTCGTGGGACAGGTGCCAGAGGTTCTTGTCCTTGGAGTAGTTGGTCTCCCGGTTGATGCGCAGCGGGATGTTGTGGGCCTCGGCGTAGTCGATCTCCTCGTCCCGGCTCTTGATGTCCCATTCCCGCCAGGGGGCGATGATGGCCATGTCGGGGGCCAGGGCCTTGAGGGTCAGCTCGAACCGGACCTGGTCGTTGCCCTTGCCGGTGCAGCCGTGGCAGATGGCGTCGGCGCCCTCTTTGATGGCGATCTCAGCCAGGCCCTTGGCGATGCAGGGGCGGGCGTGGGAGGTGCCCAGCAGGTAGTCCTCATACTTGGCGTCGGCCTTCAGGCAGGGCCAGATGAAGTCCTCCACATATTCCTTTTTCAGGTCCAGCACATACAGCTTGGAGGCGCCGGTCTTCTTGGCCTTTTCCTCCAGGCCGTCCAGCTCGGTGCCCTGGCCCACGTCGCCGGACACGGCGATGACCTCGCAGTTGTTGTAGTTCTCCTTCAGCCAGGGAATGATGATGGAGGTATCCAGCCCGCCGGAGTAGGCCAGCACGACCTTTTTGATGTCCTTCTTGTCCTTTTTCATGGTGTCCACCCTTTCACAGCCCGCAGGCTGAATATTTATTCATTTCAATGATACTATTATACACGGCTGCCCCGCAAAATCAAGCCGGAATCTTGCACAAACGCAGCGGCCCCGGCCGGCTGTTTTTGTATATATTTACAGAACCCTCGGGAGTTTTGCCGGATATATACAAAATATACTGCATGATTATGCAGTTTTCCCTCACAGTTCATAGAGGTCCGTGTACTTGCGGCGCAGGTAGTCGGTGTAGTGGGCGGGGTCGAAGCTGCCGCCGCAGAGGCTGCGCACCAGCTCGGCGGGTTCGCGGGCGGCGCCGTACTGCCACAGCCGGTCCCGCAGCGCGGCCTTGAGGGGGGCAAGGTTCCCCGCGGCCAGCTGGCCGTCCAGCACGCCGGGGCCGAACTGCCGGTCCAGGTCGTCCCATGCCTGGGCGGCGTAGGCGCTGCCCAGCGCATAGCTGGGGAAGTAGCCCAGGTCGCCGCAGGCCCAGTGGATGTCCTGCAGCACGCCGCGGGCGTCGTCCGGCACATCCAGGCCCAGGTATTCCTTGTACTTGGCGTTCCAGGCGGCGGGCAGGTCGGCCACGGCCAGGCTGCCCCGGATCAGCTCCTTTTCCAGCTCGTAGCGCACCATGATGTGCAGGCTGTAGGTCAGCTCGTCGGCGTCGGTGCGGATGAGCCCCGCCTCGGCCCGGTTGACGGCCCGGTAGAATTCCTCCTGGCTGACGCCGGCCAGCTGGGCCGGGAACAGGTCGGTGAGCACCGGCCACAGATGGCGGAGGAAGGCCCGGCTGCGCCCCACCAGGTTTTCAAACAGGCGGCTCTGGCTTTCGTGCAGGGCCATGGTGGCGCCGCCGGCCAGCACGGTGTAGTCGCAGGCCGGGTCCACGTTGAGCTCGTAGAGGGCGTGGCCGCCCTCGTGGGCGACGCTGTACAGGCTGGAGACCATATCCCGGGGCATGTAGTGGGTGGTGATGCGCACGTCCCCCCGCCAGAGCCCTTCGGTGAAGGGGTGTTCGCTCTCGGCCAGCACGCAGTGGTCGGGGTCCAGGCCCCAGATCTCCATAACGGCCCGGGCCAGCCGGCGCTGGGCGTCCAGCGGCCAGTCCCGATCCAGGAAGTCGGTGCGCACCGGCTTGCCCCGGCGGCGGATCTCCTCCAGCAGCGGCAGGATGGTCTGGCGCAGCCGGTCAAAGAAGGCGTCGCAGTCCGCGATGGTCAGCCCCCGCTCGTACCGGTCCAGCAGCACTTCGTAGGGGTCCCGGTCGGGGGCGAAGCAGGCGGCCTGCCGGCGGCGGGCCGCCACGATCTGTTCCAGGCAGGGCGCAAAGCCGGCAAAGCCGCCGCCCCGCTTGGCCCGGCCCCAGGCCGGCACCGCCTGCTGCACCAGCCGGGTGAAGGCGGCGTACTCCTCCGCCGGGATGCGGGCGATCTCGTCATAGCGGCGCTGCAGTTCCCGGGCTTCGGCGGCCATGAGGGCGTCGTCGCCGGCCTCGGCGGCGGCCCGGCGCAGCAGGGCGGCGGTGTCGTCGTTGACCAGCAGGTCAAAGGCGGCGCGGCTGAGCACCTCGGCAGCCTCGGCCCGGCCCGCCTCGCTGCAGGGCGGGGCGGCGGTGGCCTCGTCGCAGCTCATCAGGGCCTGGGCGTAGCCGTAGGCATACAGCTGCTTTTCCAGCCGGCGCAGTTCGGTCAGTGTCTGGTTTTGCATCGGGTACCTCCTAATGGATGCGGCGGTTGTGCCCGCCGGGGTTTTGTGGTATCGTTACAGTATCAGGGCACAGCCGGCCGGCTGCGCCCCGCCGATGGGAGCATACAACAGAAAAGGGGGCTTGTTCATGCCGAACCCAAGCAGCCAGCAGCCGCTGGTGAGCGTAATCGTGCCGATCTACAACGCCAAGGACCACATTGCCCGGTGTGTGGAGAGCATCCGCCGCCAGACCTACCGCAACCTGCAGATCCTGCTGCTCAACGACGGCAGCCAGGACGTGAGCCTGGAGGTATGCCGGATGTTCGCCCAGGTGGACGGGCGGATCACCCTGATCGACAAGGAGAACAGCGGCGTGTCGGCCACCCGCAACCTGGGGATGCGGGCCGCCCGGGGGGCGTACCTGCAGTTTGTGGACGCCGACGACACGCTGCAGCCCTATGCCACCGAGCTGCTGGTGCAGCGGGCCCGGGACAGCGGCGCCGACATGGTGATCGCCCATTACAACCGGGTGGAACCCCCGCGGGAACACGAGCGGGCCCGGGCGCCCCGCCGGGTGGAGGACGCCGACCCCGGCTTTGACCCCCGCACCCGGGTGCAGACCTTCGGGTTCCTGATGGAAGGGCCGCTGACCAAGGCGGAGTTTGCCTACGGGCTGATGCAGGAACCCGCCAGCTTTTATTATGGCGTGATGTGGAACAAGCTCTACCGGGCCGAGATCGTGCGGGCTCACCCCGATGTGGTCTGCAGCGAGGAGCTGGACTACAGCGAGGACTTTTACTTCAACCTGAGCTTCATCCGGTATGCCGAGCGGTTCTACGCCCTGTCCACCCCGATCTACAACTATGTGCAGAACCCCCAGAGCCTGGTCCACAACCTGAACCCCATGAAGGTGCTGACCACCCGGTGGGAGCTTTCGGCCTATTACAAGGACCTGTACCGGCAGCTGGGATTGTATGAGGAAAACCGCATCCGGCTGAACAAGTATTTCTTCGGCGTGGCCGAGACCTGAGGGGCGCCGCGGCCGTGCGGCCGCCTTCTGCCGCGCCCGCGGCGAACACGCCCCGGTTCAGGGGCTTTTGCGGGCGGGGCCGCGCTTCGGGATTCGGGCCGGATTTTACGGCGCAGCGGTTTGCGGCGGGGCGGGGTCAGGCTTCCCCTTCCCGCCATGCCTTGCCGATGTCCACCCAGCCCGCAAAGTTCTGGGCGCAGCCTTCCAGCTCGGCCACGGTCAGCCGCACCGCGCTGGAGGCGGTGCCCGCCGCCGGGTAGACCTCCTCAAACCGGCGCAGGCTTTCGTCCAGGTAGACCGGCACGCCGTCGGCCACCGCAAAGGGGCAGACCCCGCCCATCGGGTGGCCGACGGCCTGCACCAGCTCTTCGGGGTGGACCATCATGGCCTTGCAGTGGAACCGGGCCTTGTAGCGCGGGTTGTCCACCTTGGCGTCCCCGGCCAGCACCACGAGGAACGGGCCTTCCGCACCGCGGAAGGCCATTGTTTTTGCAATGCGGGCGGGTTCGCACCCCAGGTCGGCGGCGGCCTCGGCCACGGTGGCCGAGCTCGCGTCAAACTCGATGACCCGCCCGGCCAGGCCGAACGGTTCCAGATAGGCTTTCACAGATTCAATGGACATAACTGCCTTCCTTCCCTCTTGATAAACTGATGCACAAGGTTCACCGCCCCGGCTTATCCGGGGTTTGCGGCATCACTTTTGCTGTCACGGTCTTCCGGCCGCCTTTCCCCCGCTCCTTCTTCTTTGTCAGGACAGGCGGGTGACTTCCACGCTCCGCACCTGCAGCACGGTCCCCTCATTCTGATAAATCCGGTAACTCAAATTCTCCATGCCGACCGGCAGTTCCACATCCAGTTCGGCGCGGCCGTCCGGGGAGAGCGGCGTCGAAGCCAGGATCTCCAACCCGTTGCCATTGTCCACCGTCGCCTGGAACTGGGCCGGCGCATCGGTTGGCATCTGGACGCAATCGGCGTCCAGCACCGCGTGGTAGCTGCCGGCAGGGAACTTCTTCACCTGGGTCCAGAAAGGATACCCCGCCTGCGGCGCCGTGACCAGGGCATCGCCCTGCACTTCGCCGCTCGAAATATAAAAGAATCCGTTGGTCGGCGTACAAGTCCAGTGGGCCTGATAAATGTGCCGCTTTGCCGGGATGGTCAGGATGGTCTTTCCCTCCCCCAGCGAATTCAGCTTTTCCTGCAGCCAGGCCAGGTCATCGGCCGAGTGGCTGCCCACCATCGCCAGGACCTGCTCCGCCTGGCTGCTGTCCAGATAAAGTTTGCGCAGGTCCCCGTCGTCATCGACCCAGCCATCCGGCAGCCCGGCTTCGATGTTGGAGCGCATCGTCAGCACCACCGGCAGCGGTTGGTAAAACGACGGAAAGTGCTCCACCAGCTTCAGCGCGATGGGTGTGATGATCAGGTAATCGGTTCTCGGTGCGCCAATGCCGCCATAAGCGATGATCACCCCGCCGGTGTACACCGCCGAGCAGGCCAGCGCCGCCGCCAGCACCCGCCGGGCACGCAGCCCGTGCAGGATCTTCGGCGCCTGGGTGCCCACCGCCACCGCCATGAGCGCCGTGGACCAGGCCAGATAGCGGGAGATGCCCGACATCCCGTGGTTGATGTTGGCCATCAGCGACACGCCCAGCAGCGCCCCCATGAATCCCAGGTTCATCCAGAGATACCGCCCACAGCGACGGATCACCGCCGCCACCAGAAGGACCGCCCAGACCGCCAGCAGGATGGGCATATAGGGCAGCATCCCGAAGTTCCAGTCGGTGAAGTAAGCCCAGAAATGGCGCAGCAGGGTCAGGTCATTGAGCGGAATCCATTCGCCGTCGTAGGAGGCTGTCAGATTGATCGCCCCGCAGATCGCGTAATTATAGGCGAAAGGCACCAGCCCCGGCAGATAGCAGCAGGCATAGACCAGCACCTCTTTCCAGCGGGCGAACATTCCGCGGATTCGGGCCGGCGGCGCCCCCTGCCCCTGTTTCCACAGACCGACCAGATATTCGCCAATCATGGCAAGGCCGATGGCCAGAATACAGGGGTTGGTGGTGCCCGCCACCGCAATGAGCAGCGCGGCGCGATGCCTTTGTTCACTGGCCCAGCTGATTGCCGACAGGGCGATGAGTGCGAACTGAAAGACTTCCGCAGAGGGCCAGCTGATATAAAATACCGCCGGATGTACCCCGAGAAGCAGACACAGCAACGCCTTCTGGAAAAGAGTCAGCCGGCGGTTGGACAGCACCACCGCCTGGACCGCCAGAACGCAGACAAGATTGGTCAGGCAGAAGGCATACTCCCGCGGCTGACCGAGCAGCCCCAGAAGCCAGAACAGCGGCAGACAGGCCGCCGGGTAGGTGGGGAAATACCAGGGCACCGTTCCTTGGGCGGTGGTGTAGTGGGAGCCGCCGAATTCCTGATACATCTCGGCCCATTCGGGCAGCCATTGACGGGCAGCAGCCAGGTCCTGCTCCGAGATGAACGCGTTTCCGTCATGGGCCAGCGAAACGGTCGTCAGGGTGTAGCTGGCCGCTTCCCCCGAAAAGATGCTGCCGGTGCGCAGGGTGGCCCCGGTGAGAATCAGCGCATACGCTGCCACAGCCAGGCAAAGCAGGGCGAACCCGATGCGTCGATTTTTGTCTTTTTTCTCGTTTGTAACCATGCAGAACACTTCCTTTTTTCTTTTCCTTTCTCGCCGCCCCGGGTCATCGGCGGCGGCCCAGCAGGTCGCGGCGGATGTAGGCGAAGCAGGCTTCCTCGCCCCGGTCCCGCAGCAGGCGCAGGGCGGTTTCCAGCTGGGCGCGGGTCTCGGGGTGCAGGATGTAGTGGTCCTTGCTGCGGTCGTAGTAGTTCCAGGCCGCGGCGTCGGTGTAGTCCGCCCCCAGGTAGTTGCGGCTGGCCGCGATGCGGTCGCAGATCATCTCGGCCACATAGCGCGGCGGCATCCGCATGCCGGCCATCTTGTGGTCGCCGTCGGGGGCGTAGTCGATCCAGTATTCCAGGTGGTGGCGGTTGCGGCCCTTGTGGTGCAGCCAGGCGGCGCTGTAGCCTTCGGCCTGGCGCTGGGCGTTGTTGGGGCTGCAGCTGCCCTGCCAGTATTTGGCCCCGGCCAGGAACTCCACCGGCGAGAGCTTGCTCAGGTCGTGCAGCAGCCCCTGGCGATACAGCCCGCAGCGGAAGCAGTACCGCATCACCAGCATCTTGTGGTGGTGGATGGTCCTGTAATGCTTGATGGGATGCCACATGTCGGTCCGTCCCCTCCTTCCCGGGGCGCGCCCGGTCCGTCAGCCCGGGTCCTGCAAGGCACGCCCCAGCCACTATTTTACTGCAAAACCCGCCGGGGCGCAACGGCGGCGGGGCCCCGGCGGTCAAATTTTCCCGCCCCGCCGCCCGCCGGCGGGGCCGGGCGCGGTTTTTTGTACAAAAGTCCAGCAAACCAACCATTTTTCTCTGGCGTGCCGGGGGCGGATGTGCTATCGTAAAACCAGATCCGGCCTGTCCCCGCCGCCTTTGCGGGGCGGCCGGCCAACCCACTGATTCTGCGAAAGGCGGTGCGCCGCATGTCAACCTTTTGTCCTGAACGATGCACCCTTGGCATCGAGTTCGGCTCCACCCGCATCAAGGCGGTGCTGGTGGGCCCCGACCACACCCCGCTGGCCCAGGGGGACTATACCTGGGAAAACCGGCTGGAAAACGGCATCTGGACCTATCCGGAATCCGCCATCTGGGCCGGGCTGCAGGCGGCCTGGGCCGCCCTGGCCGCCGACGTGCGCGCCCGCTACGGCGCCCCGCTGACCACCGTGGGCTGCCTGGGCGTTTCGGCCATGATGCACGGCTACCTGGCCTTTGACGAGGGCGGGGCGCTGCTGGTGCCCTTCCGCACCTGGCGCAACACCACCACCGGCCAGGCGGCCGAAGCCCTGACCGAAGCCTTCGGCTTCAACATTCCCCAGCGGTGGAGCGTGGCCCATCTCTACCAGGCCATCCTGGACCGGGAACCCCACCTGGCCCGGCTGCACAGCATCAACACGCTGGCCGGCTATGTCCACTGGAAGCTCACCGGCCGCCGGGTGCTGGGCATCGGGGACGCTTCGGGCATGTTCCCCATCGACAGCGCCGCCGGCGACTATGACGCCGATCTGCTGGCCCGGTTCAACAACCTGGCCGCCGCCCGGGGCTGCCCGGTGGACCTGGCGGCGCTGCTGCCCCGGGTGCTGCCCGCCGGGGCGCCGGCCGGCGCCCTGACGGCCGAGGGTGCCCGGCTGCTGGACCCCACCGGCACCCTGCAGCCCGGCGTGCCCTTCTGCCCGCCGGAGGGGGACGCCGGCACCGGCATGGCCGCCACCGACAGCGTGGCCCCTCGCACCGGCAACGTGAGCGCCGGCACCAGCATTTTTGCGATGGTGGTGCTGGAACGCCCGCTTTCCCGCGTGTACCCCGAGATCGACCTGGTCACCACGCCGGACGGCGCGCCGGTGGCGATGGTCCACTGCAACAACTGCACCAGCGACCTGAACGCCTGGGTGGACCTGCTGGCCGAGGCCGCCGGGCTCTGCGGCGCCCGGCCCGACAAGGGGGAGCTGTTCACCCGGCTGTTCAACCTTTCGCTGCAGGGCGCGGCGGACGGCGGGGGCCTTGTGCCGGTGAACTACTATTCCGGCGAAGGGGTGACCCACTTTGACGCCGGGCGGCCCCTTCTGCTGCGCAGCCCGGACAGCGACTTCACCCTGGCCAGCTTCATGCGGGCCAACCTGTACTCGGCCATGGCCACGCTGGCGCTGGGGCTGGAGATCCTGCACGGCGAGGGGGTTGCCATGGACAGCCTGACCGGCCATGGCGGGCTGTTCAAGACCCCCGGCGTGGCCCAGCGGTATCTGGCCGCCGCGGCCGGGGCCCCGGTGACGGTGCGCCGCACCGCCGGCGAGGGCGGGCCCTACGGCATGGCCCTGCTGGCCGCCTACGCCCTGAACCGCGCCCCCGGCGAGACGCTGGCCGCCTACCTGCACGACCGGGTGTTTGCCGGGGCGCCGGCCTCCACCCTGGCCCCCGAAGACGGTGACCTGGCCGGGTTCGCCGCCTTCCTGCAGCGGTACCGCGGCGCCCTGCAGGCCGAGCGGGCCGCGCTGCAGGCCGGGGCCGGCCCGGCCTGACCGCCTCATCCGTTTTCCACCATGCTCACCAAAACGATCAAGGAGGAACCCCACATGGACAAAACCCAACTGCAAAAGATCGACGCCTACTGGCGGGCCGCCAACTACCTGGCTGCCGGGCAGCTCTACCTGCTGGACAACCCGCTTCTGCGCCGCCCGCTGACCCGGGCCGACGTGAAGAAGAAGATCGTCGGCCACTGGGGCACCGTACCCGGCCAGAACTTCGTCTATGTCCACCTGAACCGGGTCATCAAGAAATACGACCAGGATATGATCCTGATTTCCGGCCCGGGGCACGGGGGCAACTTCTTTGTGGCCAACGCCTACCTGGAGGGCACCTATTCCGAGGTCTACCCCAACATCAGCCGGGATGAGGAGGGCATGCGCCGCCTGTTCAAGCAGTTCAGCTTCCCCGGCGGCATCTCCAGCCATGTGGCGCCCGAGACCCCCGGCTCCATCAACGAGGGCGGCGAGCTGGGCTATTCCATCGCCCACGCCTTCGGCGCGGTGTTTGACAACCCCGACCTGATCGCCGCGGTCACGGTGGGCGACGGCGAGGCCGAGACCGGCCCCCTGGCCACCAGCTGGCAGTCCAACAAATTCCTGAACCCCAAGGGCGACGGCGCCGTGCTGCCGATTCTGCACCTGAACGGGTACAAGATCAGCAATCCCACGGTGTTCGGCCGCATGACCCGCGAGGAGCTGGAGCACTTCTTCCTGGGCTGCAGCTGGAAGCCCTATTTTGTCGAGGGCGACGACCCGATGCCGATGCACGAAAAGATGGCCGAAACGCTGGACGCCGTGATCGAGGAGATCCACGACATCCAGCGCCGCGCCCGGGCCGGCGAGGAGATGGGCCACATCCGGTGGCCGATGATCGTGCTGCGCACCCCCAAGGGCTGGACCGGCCCGAAGGTGGTGGACGGCAAACCCATCGAGGGCACCTTCCGCGCCCATCAGGTGCCCATCGACCTGACCGTCGGCACCCCCAACCAGGAGGAGCACCTGGCCCAGCTGGAAGACTGGCTGCGCAGCTACCGCCCCGAGGAACTGTTTGACGAGAACGGCGCCCTGATCCCCGAACTGCAGGAGCTGGCCCCCGCCGGCGACCGGCGGATCGCGGCCAACCCCCACGCCAACGGCGGCAAGCTGCTGCGGGACCTGCGCACCCCCGATTTCAAGGACTACGCGGTGGAGATCCCCTTCCCCGGCAGCGTGGAAAAGCAGGACATGATCGAGCTGGGCGGCTACATCCGGGACGTGTTCCGGCTCAACGCCGATGCAAAGAATTTCCGCATCTTCGGACCGGACGAGACGATGTCCAACCGGCTGTACAAGTGCTTTGAGGCCGAAAACCGGGACTGGAACTCCACCACCGTGCCCGGCGACGAATTCCTGGCCGGCGACGGGCGCATCATGGACAGCATGCTGTCCGAGCATCTGTGCGAAGGCTGGCTGGAAGGCTACCTGCTCACCGGCCGCCACGGCTTCTTTGCCAGCTACGAGAGCTTCATCCGGGTGGTGGACAGCATGGTGGCCCAGCACGCCAAGTGGCTGAAGGTCTGCAACCAGCTGCCCTGGCGGCAGAGCATCGCCAGCCTGAACCTGATCCTGACCTCCAACGTCTGGCAGCAGGACCACAACGGCTTCACCCACCAGGACCCGGGCTTTTTGGACCACATCGCCAACAAGAAGGCCGACGTGGTGCGGCTGTACCTGCCGCCGGACACCAACTGCCTGCTTTCCTGCTTTGACCACTGCATCAAGAGCCGGGATTATGTGAACGTGCTGGTCACCTCCAAGCATCCGCGGCCCCAGTGGCTGACGATGGAGCAGGCGGTGCGCCACTGCACCCAGGGCGTGGGCATCTGGGACTGGGCTTCCAGCGACGCCGGCGAGGAGCCGGACATCGTCATGGCCTGCTGCGGCGACACCCCGACGCTGGAGACGCTGGCCGCCGTGACCATCCTGCGGGACGCGATGCCCGAACTGCGGATCCGGGTGGTCAACGTGGTGGACCTGATGAAGCTGGAACCCAGCGCCAAGCACCCCCACGGCCTGACCGACGCCGACTACGACGCGCTGTTCACCAAGGACAAGCCGATCATCTTCAACTTCCACGGCTACCCGACCCTGATCCACGAGCTGACCTACGAGCGGACCAACCGCAACCTGAGCGTTCACGGCTATCAGGAGGAAGGCACCATCACCACCCCGTTCGACATGCGGGTGCAGAATGAGATCGACCGCTACCACCTGGTCAAGGATGCGATCCAGCACCTGCCCCAGCTGGGCAACCGCGGCGCCTACCTGATCCAGCAGATGAACGACAAACTGGTGGAGCACAAGCAGTACATCCACGAAGTGGGCCAGGACCTGCCCGAGATCCTCGACTGGAAGTGGCATGTCTGATCCCCCGCCCGCCTTTTGAAACCCGCTCCCTTATTGTATTGAGATATGGAGGGCCCGCCTTTGGCGGGCCCTCTGCCTTTGCGAAGCGGCGGGGCGCCTTGCAGGCGGTTCCGGGTTTGTGATAGAATGGGGAAAACAATCGCCCCCCCCGGGGCGACGGAAGGGACGATTCCATGGAGTTTTGGCATGATACCGCCCGCAGCCGGCGCTGGCTGGGGCGTTTGATCCTGTTTATGGTCCTGTTGCTGCTGCCCGCCGCCGTGGTGGGGCTGTTCGCCCGCCCGATGGCCGACGACTTCGGCTATTCGGCCGCCACCCACGCGGTGGCGGTGCAGTACGGGTTTGACCTGCCGCGGCTGCTGGCCGCCGCATGGGACACAACGGTCCACTACTTCAACAACTGGCAGGGGCTGTATGTATCGGGCTTTGTGCTGGCTTTGCAGCCCGGGCTGTTCGGCAACCGGTGGTACGGGCTGACCTTTTTCTGGGTGGTGGTGCCGCTGTTCGCCTGCCTGTGGGGGTGCGCCCGGCTGGTGGTGCGCCGGCTGGACCCCAAGGTCCGGCTGCTGGCGCCGGCGCTGGCCATGCTGTTCCTGTTCGCCTTTGTGCAGGGGATGCCCAACCCTGCGGAGGGGCTGTACTGGTTCAACGGGGCGGTGAACTACCAGCTGTATTTTGCCGCGGCGGTGCTCAACGCCGGGGTCACCTTCGCGCTGGCGCTGCCTGCCTCCGCCACCCGCCGGGGCCGGGTCGGCCTGATGGCCGCCGGGGTGCTGGCCGGGCTGTTCATCGGCGGCGGCCACCAGGTGGTGGGGGTGCTGAACCTGCTGGTGCTGCTGCTGGCAGCGGTGCTGTGCGGGATGCGGCGCAATTTCCGGCATCTGCCGGCCCTGGCCGCGGCGGCGGCCGGGCTGGCCATCAACCTGACCGCCCCCGGCACCCGGGTGCGGGTGGACGGCTTTTCCGGCGCTGGCTTTGTGGAGGCCGCTGCGAAAAGCTTCCTGCTGGCGCTGTCCGAGTGGGTGCGCTGGCTGGACGTGCCGCTGCTCTGCCTGCTGGCGCTGCTGGCGCTGCCGCTGGCCCACCTGGCCCGCAGCCCCGCCCTGTCCGACCGGGTGTTCCGCCGCCCCTGGGCCGGCCCGGCCGTGACCTTTGTGCTGATGTGGGGGATGATCTTCCTGCCCTCCTACTCGATGGGCGGCATCGGGGCCGGGCGGCTCATCAATGTGGTCTGGATGGCTTTTGTGCTGGGTCTGGCCGTGAGCGAGTTCCTGGTGCTGGGCTGGGCCCAGCGGGTCCGGGGCCTGCCTGTCCGGGAAGCGGAGCGCGCCCTGGCCCGCCAGGCCCGCCGGCTGCCCGGGGTGGCGGCGGCGCTGCTGGTCTGTATGGCCTGCATCGGCAGCCACACGGTCAAGGAAGGGCAGGACAACCACTTTGCCACCAGCCTGGAAGCCTGCTACGAGCTGGCCTCCGGCCAGGCCCAGGCTTTTGCCGCCGCGCTGGACGAGCGGGAGGCGCTGTTCCTAGACGAGACGGTGTCCGACGTGACCATCGCCCCGCTTTCCGACGAAGAACGCCCCTGGCTGCTGTTTTTCACCGATCTGTCCTACGGGCCGGAGAGCTGGGGGCTGACCGGGTACTACGGCAAGAACTCGATCACGGTGGTGGAGCCGCAGGGCTAAGGCCGGTGTTTGGGGCGATGTATTGACAAATTTTAAGGTTTCTGGTAAAGTATTGCATAGAAAGACGCGTTTTGAAAGACGCGTTTTGAAAGACGCGTTTTGGGAGCGCGTTTCAGGCTTGCTATTTTCCAACATTTTGGAAGGAGGCATCGATATGGTTTGGTTTGTTATCTGTCTGGCCGCCGTTTTCGCCATTATGGTTCTGGTGCCCTGTGTCGGTCTGTGGCTGCGCAAACGGGACTTTGAGCGCCAGGTGCGCGGGCAGCGCCCCGAGCGCCCGGCCGGCAACGCAGCCGAGCCCAAACCCGATCTGCCCGACATGAGCGACGCCCAGCAGCTGGCCGATGCGGCGCGGCTGAAATCGCTGCAGAACGGCTTTACCGCCCTGTGAGATAAGACCGCCGCCCGGGCGGCCGGCATTCCGGCCCCGGGCGGCGGTTTATTTTGCAGTCCGGCGCCGATTTTAGACTTTTTCGACAGTCTGCCGGGGCGGCCAAAGCGCCGCCCCGTTTGTTTTCCCCCTTGACCTTGGAACTGTTCCATGGTTTATGATGGGGGTATAACAAAGGAGAGGTGAACCCATGACTGCGAAATGGAAACAGCGTCTGCGCCGCGAAGCGCAGGCTTTCGGGCAGCTGCTGCGCCCCGCCCGGCTGGCGCCGCTGGCGGCGGGGGCGGCGATCCTGACCTTCGGGCTGCACAACATCCACACCCAGACCGGCATCACCGAGGGCGGCGTGCTGGGGCTTTTGCTTTTCGTCAACCACTGGACCGGGCTGCCGGCCTCGGTGGTCTCGCCGGTACTGGACCTGCTGTGCTATCTGCTGGCGCTGCGGTTCCTGGGCGGGCAGTTCATCCGCACTTCGCTGATCAGCACGGCGGCGGTGGCGCTCTGCTTCAAATTCTGGGAGAGCTTCCCCTACCTGCTGCCCGACCTGTCCGGCGCACCGCTGGCCGCCGCGCTGCTGGGCGGCGTGTTCGTGGGGGTGGGCGTGGGGGTCATTGTGCGGGGCGGCGGGTCCAGCGGCGGCGACGACGCGCTGGCGCTGGTGATCTCCAAGGCCACCGGCTGGCGGATGGCCCGCAGCTACCTGATCACCGACCTGACGGTGCTGGCCCTGTCGCTGAGCTATATCCCGGTGGGGCGCATCGCCTGTTCGCTGGTGACGGTGACGCTGTCCAGCCTGCTGATCGACAAGATCCAGGACCTGCGGCTGCCCTGCCAGGCAGCCGGGCAGAAGGAATGACGGCCCCGGCGGGGGCCGTATCCCCCGCATTGCCCTCTGTATATCCCGCACTGCAAAGCAAGGCCCCCGCCGGCGGCGGGGGCCTTGAAGCGTCCTGTGCTGTTGTCAGCGGCGTTCCCGCTGCAGTTCGATCCAGGCGAGGTCCCCCCGCTCAAGACCGTGGATGAGCACCTCGGCCGTGGCGATGTTGGTGGCCACCGGGATGGTGTGCATGTCACAGATGCGCAGCAGGTTGACGGCGTTGGGTTCGTCCGGGCGGGCGTTGACCGGGTCACGGAAGAACAGCAGCATGTCCACCTCGCCGCAGGCGATCATGGAGGAGATCTGCTCGGCGCCGCCCCGGCCGCCGGGGTACAGGCAGCGCACCGGCAGACCGGTGGCGTCCCGCACGACCTTGCCGGTGACGCCGGTGGCCACCAGCTCGTTCTGCGACAGGATGCGGACATAGGCGGTGCAGAACTGGGTCATCAGCTCTTTGCGGGAATCATGGGCGATCAGTGCGATCCTCATGGCGGCAGAGTTCCTCCTTACCATCAATCATGTATGTATATCATACGGTAATACCGGAAAAATTGCAAGTGCCTGGCCGGGCGCGGCGGGGTTTTGGGCAATTCCGGCACAGTTGCTGCGCAATTTTCACAATTTAGGCCCAGGATTTTTGGCAAAACAGCGCGGGGCTTGCATGCTATAATAAGAAAAAATGCCTGGCGCCGCCCGCGCTGCGCCCGGGAAAGGGGAGACTTGTATGCCGAAACGTTCCGCGCAGACCGTCCTGCGGGAGGGAGCCTACTACACCATCGCCGCCGCCAACGGCCGGGTGCTGGAGGTGGCGGATTTCAACACCGAGAACGGCGCTTCGGTGCGGCTGTGGAGCTATGAGGGACAGCCCTGGCAGCAGTGGAGCTTTGAGGAAGCCGCCGAGGGGCAGTACCGCATCCGCAACCGGTTTACCGGCAAGGTGATGGACCTGGCCATGAGCGGCGTGGTCAACGGCACCTGGGTCCACCAGTGGAGCCAGACCACCGGCGCCGGCCAGCGGTGGGAGATCCTGCCCGCCGGCAACGGCCGGGTCAAGATCCGCAACGTGCTGGCCGACAAGGTCATCGACCTGGTGGGGATGCGGGTGGACAACGGCACCCAGGCCCAGATCTGGCAGGATGTGTACGGGGAGAACCAGCTGTGGAAGCTGGAGCCCGTGCCCGACAAGCTGCTGCAGAAGGACCCGCCCGCCCCGGCGGCCCGCCGCGCCGCCCCCAAGACCACCCGCAGCCAGACCGGCAAGGGAGTCAAGGCCAAAAAGACCGGCGGCAAAGGCGCCCGCCGCGCCGCCAAGTGAGCCGGCGGCCGCAGAGCCCGAACCGACAAAACCGATAAAAACGCCCGTGCGCAGCTGCGCACGGGCGTTTTTGTGTGTCTTGTACGACGCAGGATCCGGCGGCGGACCGTTCAGCGGGTGCGGCGGATCTCCCGCACCAGCATCACGACGCTGAGGATCAGCCCGAAGAGGGCCACCGCCCCGATGATGAGCAGCACCAGCTGGAAGATGGTGGCGTCAAAGTTGCTGCGCAGCGTCTGGGTGGCGCCGTCCAGGGCGCTGTCCACCGTGCTGGCGGCGCTGTCGCTGCCCGCGGCCGTGTCCGAGTCCCCGGCGGCCAGGGCCGCGCTGGCGGCGTCGCTGTCGCCCAGGGCGGACAGGGCTTCGGCCAGGGCGCTGCGGGCCATGCCGGTCAGCCCGACCGCCTCATCGTTTTTCACCCGCTCGCCGTTCACCGCCCCGCTCAGGTAGTCGGCAAAGACGTAGGCCGCCCCCTGCAGCGCCGGTTCGGCGTCGGCGGAGACCGCCCAGCCGTCGGCGGCCGACCACATCTCCTTGGTGTAAAGCAGCAGCTGCATCCCGGTGTCGCCGGTCATCGTCTCATACACCCGGTCCCGGAAGGAGTCCTCCCCGGTGTTCACCGTGCCGAAGGTGCGGGCGATGAACTGGTAGCAGCGGTCATACTCGGTCAGGTCCTGGTAGTAGCTGCGGATCACGTCGGCCAGCCGGCTGTCGGCGGAAAGCTGCGTCCCGATGTTCACCGAGTCCAGGTCGGCCCGCAGGTCGGGCGCACCGAAGACGCTGCCGCTGCCGTCATCCTCCAGATTGAAGGAGGCGGTCATCAGCTGGGCGTAGCCCTCGGCGTCGGAAGCCTGGCCCTGGTAGTACCTGGCCAGCTCCATGCAGTCGCCGCCCCAGCTGCCGGTGATGGGCAGCCCGTTGTACACCAGGTTGATGGAGGCCAGCAGATGCCCGAAATCCACCGACTCGCCGCCGGCGGTGGTCAGGGTGCCCAGGCCCATCAGCTCGGCCAGGTCGGCGTTTTCCTGGCGGACGTAGGTTTCAAAGTCGCCGTCCTTGGCGCCGGCGGTCAGCTGCCAGAGCGAGTCGTTGTAGCTGCCGCCGCGGGTGTAGGCCAGGGTCAGCAGCACCGGGTCGGCGCCGGTGTTCTGCTCCTGCACATAGGTCTCGGCCAGGGTCTGCAGTTCGTCCAGCTGGGTCAGCGTGGTATCGTAGTCAGCAGCGCGGGCGGAAGCCGGCAGAGCCAGCACCAGCAGCAAAGCTGCGGCGGCCCCCGCCAGCGTCCCGCCCAGGCGGTTGAGATTCGTAAACGTTGCCAAGCACCTCCCTAGGTGTGCCGGGCCGGCGGCCAGGCGCCCCACCCAGTCTTTACAAACAAAAATTCAAAATCCGTCGCCGTCGGCGGACATGCGCCGACGACGGTGACACCGACAGGGAAATTTAACGCCAAATTGTGTGCGAGGAGCATAGCGACGAGTGCGCGATTTGGCGTTAAATTTTGTCGAAGGGGATACACAAGGGGAAACAGACGCGTTAGGCAATTGCCGTGCGCGGCTGTTGCCTCTTGTGCAGCGTGTCGAGCTTCTCGACACGCTGCACGGGGCGCCCGCGGGGCCCCGCCGAAATTTCATGATACGGTGCCCAGTATACCATATTTTCCCGCCGCTGTCACGCATAAAATTGTGAAAATCCCCGCGGGCGCCTTTCCGGCGCTTGACAAACGGCGGGGAAACGGGTATGCTGTAGCCAGTTAGTTATAACTAACCAACAGAGGAGCCCCGCCCGCCGCGGGGCGGAACAGGAGGCTACGGATGGGACAGGCGGTGCTGTGGGCTGCGGCCGGGACCGGGTTTACCTTTTTTATGACCGCGCTGGGCGCGGCGATGGTGTTTTTCTTCCGCAAGGCCGCCGGGCCGGCGGTGCAGCGGGTGTTTCTGGGCTTTGCCGCCGGGGTGATGGTGGCGGCTTCGGTGTGGAGCCTGCTGATCCCCGCCATGGAGGAGGCCGAGGCCGCCGGCCTGCCGGGCTGGCTGCCGGCCGGGGGCGGGTTTGTGCTGGGGGCGGCTTTTCTGATGCTGCTGGACGGGCTGCTGCCCCACCTGCACCTGAACGCCGAGCGCCCCGAGGGCCTGCCCGCCCACTGGCAGCGCACCACCCTGCTGGTGCTGGCGGTGACGCTGCACAACATCCCCGAGGGGATGGCGGTGGGGCTGAGCTTTGCCCGGGCCGCCCAGCACGGCAGCGAGGGGGCGGTGCTTTCGGCAGCCTGGGCGCTGGCGCTGGGCATCGGCATCCAGAACTTTCCCGAGGGGGCGGCCATCTCGCTGCCGCTGCGCCAGGGCGGGTTCAGCGCCCGCGGGGCCTTTGTGCGGGGGGCGCTGTCCGGCCTGGTGGAGCCGGTGTTCGGGGTGGCGGTGGTGCTGGCGGCCGGGCAGATCCAGCCGCTGATGCCCTGGATGCTGGCCTTTGCCGCCGGGGCGATGATCTATGTGGTGGTGGAGGAGCTGATCCCCGAAGCCAGCCTGGGGGAACATTCCCACAGCGGGACGGTGGGGGTGCTGGCCGGCTTTCTTGTGATGATGGTGCTGGACGTGGCGCTGGGCTGAGGGCTTGCGGGGCCGGGCCGGGGCTGGTATACTGGTTATACAATGCAAAAGCGGCAGCAGCCGCCCACGGCCGCCGCAGCGGCGTTCCGCAGGCCAACCGGGCCGCAGGGCCCGACCCTTGGGCCGGAGATGTCCGCCGACGGCGACGGTTTTCAACTGTTTCGTCAATCTGCCCGGCCCCTCACCGGGGCCGGGCCCATGAAAGAAGGTCCTGTTATGAACAACAATCAGATCCTTGCCGCCGTCCACACCTCCGACGCCCCCGCGGCCATCGGCCCCTATTCCCAGGCGGTCAAGGCCGGCGGGATGGTGTATGTGTCCGGCCAGATCCCGCTGGACCCGGCCACCGGCGCCTTTGCGGGGGCGGACATCCGCACCCAGACCCGCCAGTGCCTGAAAAACCTGCAGGCCATCCTGACCGAAGCCGGCAGCGGGCTGGACAAGGTGGTCAAGACCACCGTCATGCTCAAGGACATCGGGGATTTTGCCGCGATGAACGAGGTCTATGCCGAAGCGTTCACCGCCCCCTTCCCCGCCCGGGCCGCCTTCCAGGTGGGGGCGCTGCCCAGGGACGCGCTGGTGGAGATCGAGTGCGTGGCCGTCTGCGGCTGACACGCCGTTCACAGAAATATTACAAACTGCAAACAGCCCCGGGGTGTTTTCCACCGCGTATACAAGTTTTTCACGTTGAAATTGTTGAAAACTCTGTGGAAACGGTGGAAAACCCGCCTCTTTTCGGCGCTGCATCCAGGATTTTCCCGCCGCGGGGCGGGCGGGGCGGGCCGTGGTTTTCGACAACAAAATGTTGAACTGTGCGCCCAAAGATGCTACAATAGGGAAATAAAACCCCATGCCGCCGCCTGGCGGCGCATCCCCGCCAAGGAGGACCCATTTTCATGCGCTGGATCGACAAACTGGAACGCCGCTACGGCCGGTACGGCATCCCCAACCTGATCAACATCGTCCTGGTCGGCCAGATCCTTGTCTGGTTCATCATGATGTTTGTGGAGCAGCGGGTGCTTTTCCTGCTGCCGCTGGACCGGGCGGCGCTGCTCCACGGGCAGGTGTGGCGGCTGCTCACCTTCATCTTTGTGCCCACCCTGACCACCCGCCCGCTGACCCTGCTGCTGGAGCTGTACTTCTACTGGTGGGTGGGCAATTCACTGACCCGCGCCTGGGGGGACTTCCGGTTCACCCTGTACTGGCTGGCCGGGATGCTGGGGGCCATCCTCAGCTGCCTGATCACCGGGTCGGGCGGCACGTCCGGGCTGTTTCTGAGCCTCTTCTTCGCCTATGCCTGGATGTGGCCGGAACAGCGGGTGCTGCTGTTCTTCATCCTGCCGGTCAAGGTCAAGTGGCTGGGCTGGGCCGCCGGGGCGGTCTGGCTGCTGGAGTTCCTGTTCAGCCGCCTGTCCGGCCGGGTCAGCCTGCTGTTCGGGCTGGCGGGGTTCCTGCTCTTCTTCGGGCCGGAGCTGTACCACTGGTGCCGGGACACCCTTGTGAGCGCCAAGCGCCGCCGGGACTGGGAAAACCGCTGGAGACAGTGACCCGGCCCGCCGCCCTGGTTTGTATTTCCGGGCCTGTGCGCAAAAGCCGGGCCCCTGCATAAAGGAGGAAATCGCCATGAAACTCATCACTGCGATCGTCAACAAAGAGGATTCCAAAGCCGTGTGCAACGAACTGCTGCGCAACAAGTTCTATGTGACCCGCCTGGCCACCACCGGCGGCTTTCTGATGGCCGGCAACATGACCCTGATGATCGGCACCGAGGACGAGCGGGTGGACGACTGCATCGCCTGCATCTCCAAGTGCTGCAAGCAGCGCACCGAGATCGTGCCCGGCGCGGCTTCCATCGGGCTGGGGCTGGAAAGCGCCATGCCCATTGAGGTCACGGTGGGCGGCGCCACCGTCTTTGTGACCAACGTGGAGCGGTTCGAGAAGCTGTGAGTTCCGAACAGCCCGCCGGGATGCTGGCCCGCCTGGCCGGCAACGACGCCCTGAAACAAGACCTGAGCACCGCCCTGCGGGCCGGCCGGCTGCCCCACAGCATTCTGCTGGTGGGCGAGGCCGGCTGCGGGGCGGGTTTTGCTGCCCGCTGCCTGGCGGCGGACTACCTGTACCCCGCCGGCGGCCCCCACGCCGAGGCCGTGCTGCGGGGGGAGGATTCCGAATGCCTGAGCGTGCGGGGGGAGGGCGCTTCCGGCCAGATCAAGGTGGAGCGCATCCGGGATGTGCGGGAGAAGATCCAGCACAGCGCCCTTTCGGCCGACGCCGCCGGCCGGGTGCTCTTCATCTACGGCGCGGGGTCGCTGAACGGGTCCTCGGCCAACGCGATGCTCAAGATCATGGAGGAACCGCCCGAAGGGGTGCTGTTCCTGCTGACCGCCACCAGCGCCGCGGCGGTGCTGCCCACCATCCGCAGCCGGTGCGCGGCCTACACCGTGACCCCGGCGCCCCAGCCGGAATGCGCCGCCGCCCTGCGGCGGGCCCTGCCGGCGCTGGACGCCCGCCAGGCCGAGGACCTGGCCTTTTTGTACGACGGGCGGATCGGCGCCGCGCTGGACGCGGTGAACGACCCGGCCGTCAAGGCGGCCCGGGCCGCCGCCCGGGAACTGTGCCGCCAGGCGACTGCCCGGGACACCTACCGGGCCGCCGCCCTGCTGGCCCGGTATGAGAAGGACAAGGAGGGCGCCGCCCGGCTGCTGGCCCAGACCCTGCAGGCGGCCAGCGCCTCGCTGCGCCGCCCGGGGTTTGACGGCATGGACGCCCCCACCGCCGCCCGGCTGGCCCGGGCCGCCGGCGCCGCCGCCCGCCGGATGGCCGCCAACGGGAACCTGCGGCTGGCCCTGACCCTGCTGGCCGCCGAGGCCGCCGGGTGAGCCGGGCCTGTCAGTTTTTTTCAGATATGCAAAGGATGCTGCCATGAAAGTGATCTCTGTGCGCTTCAAAGAAAGCGGACGTTCGTATTATTTTGACCCCGCCGCCCTGGAACCGGCCGTGGGGGATTTTGTGATCGTGGAGACTGCCCGCGGGGTGGAATGCGGCGAGGTGGTCCGCGCCGCCCACGAGCTGCCCAACACCGGCTTTGCCCGGGAGATCAAGCCGGTGCTGCGCATGGCCGACGGCATGGACGTGCGCCGGATGCGCCAGAACCGTGCCGACGAGCGCAGCGCGTTTACGGTGTGCGAGCAGCGCATTGCCGCCCACGGGCTGCAGATGAAGCTGATCGACGCCGAGTACACGCTGGACCGCAACAAGCTGGTGTTCTACTTCACCGCCGATTCCCGGGTGGATTTCCGCGAACTGGTCAAGGACCTGGCCGCCCATTTCCACACCCGCATCGAGCTGCGGCAGATCGGCGTGCGGGACGAAAGCAAGATGCTCGGCGGCCTGGGGGTGTGCGGGCAGCCCTTCTGCTGCAGCCGGTTCCTGAAGAACTTCCAGCCGGTCTCCATCAAGATGGCCAAGGAGCAGGGGCTGTCCCTCAACCCGGCCAAGATCAGCGGCGCCTGCGGCCGGCTGATGTGCTGCCTGGCCTACGAGCAGAAGAGCTATGAGTACCTGAACAGCATCACCCCCCAGCCGGGCAGCGTGGTGCGCACGCCGGACGGCGAGGGCACGGTGGTGGAGGCCAACGTGGTGTCGGGGATGCTCAAGGTGCGCAGCCATGTGGAAAGCCTGGCCCCCAAGTTCTACCACCGCACCGAGTGCACCTACCTGCGGGGCGGCCGCCGGGCCCCGGCCAAGCCCCGGCCGGAGGAATGAGGATGGCCGGCACGCTGTATCTGGTGGCCACCCCCATCGGCAACCTGGACGACATGCCCCCCCGGGTGGCGGCCACCTTCGGCGCGGCGGACTTTGTGGCCGCCGAGGATACCCGGGTCACCCTGCGGCTGCTCAACCATCTGGGGCTGAAAAAGCCGCTGGTGAGCTATTATGAGCACGCGCTGCACCACGGCGCGGCGATCCTGGCCCGCATCGAAGCCGGGGAGGACTGCGCCCTGTGCTCCGACGCGGGGATGCCCTGCATCAGCGACCCCGGCGAGCAGATCGTTGCCGAAGCGCTGGCCCGGGGCATCCGGGTGGTGCCGGTGCCGGGGGCTTCGGCCTGCGTGACGGCGCTGGCGGTCTCGGGGCAGAAGACCGGCCGCTTCGTTTTTGAAGGGTTCCTGCCGGTGCCCAAAAAGGAGCGCCGCGCCCGGCTGGAAGCCCTGGCGCGGGAGGAGCGGACCGTGCTGCTCTACGAGGCCCCCCACAAGCTGCGGGCCACCCTGGGCGATCTGTGCGGCGTCTGCGGCGCCGACCGGTCGGTGACCCTGTGCCGGGAGCTGACCAAGCTGCATGAGGAGATCTGCAAGACCACGCTGGGCCAGGCCCTGGCCCGCTATGAGGCCGAGGACCCCCGGGGGGAATTCGTGCTGGTGCTGGCGGGGGCGGACGCCCCCGAACCGCAGGAGGCCGCCCCCACGCTGGACCAGGCCGTGCAGGCCGCCCGGCTGCTGATGGAGGGCGGGATGCCCCCCGCCGCCGCGGCCCGGCAGGCGGCGGCCGGCACCCCCTACCGCAAGGGGGAGATCTACCGGGCGCTGCTGCGGCAGCAAGACCCGCCGGCCGAATGAGCCGGCCGGGCCCGGGCTGCCCGATGAAGAGAGAAAATCTGTCCGCCGCCGGCGGGCACAGGAGGCAAACGCAAGATGACACCGCAATCCTGCCGGATCCTGGTCGTGAGCGATACCCACGGCCGGGTGACCCGGCTGCGCTGGCTGCTGCAACATGAGGAAGCCGACGCGCTGTTTTTCCTGGGGGACGGGCTGTATGACCTGGACCAGGCCCTGATCCAGAACCGGATGCAGCCCCCCTACCCGATCTACCGGGTGCGGGGCAACTGCGACATCGGCTATCAGGACCCGGACGAGGGGCTGGCGCCCTTCGGCGGGGTGCTGTTTTTTTACACCCACGGTCATCTGTACGGGGTCAAGACCGGCCCCGACCGGGTGGCCGAGGCCGGGCAGAACCGGGGCGCCGACGTGGTGCTGTACGGCCATACCCACCGCCAGCGGCTGGTGCCCGCGCTGGCGGGAATGCCGGCGGTGTTCAACCCCGGCAGCCTGCGGGACACCGGCAGCTACGGCGTGGTGGAAGTGGAGGACGGCCGCTGCCAGTTTGGCTGGAAGCGCGTGCCGGAATCGCTGTGACCGGCATCAACCCGCTGATCCGGCTGGAGGAGACCGGCAGCACCAACGCCTGGGCCAAGGCCCATCTGGATGCGTTCGGCCCGGTGGGGGCGGTGTACACCACCAGCCAGACCGCCGGCCGGGGCCGCCGGGGGCACAGCTGGACCAACGCCGCCGGCCAGGCGCTGTACTACACCGCCGTGCTGCAGCTGCCGCTGGCCGACCCCGCCGCCCTGCCGCTGTACGCCAGCCTGGCGGTGGCCGGGGCGCTGCGGGACCGCTACGGCGCCCGGTGCCAGATCAAGTGGCCCAACGACCTGCTGCTGAATGGCAAAAAGATCGTGGGCATCCTGTGCGAGAGCGTGTGTGCCCCGACGCCGGGCGGGCCCCGGGCGGTGCTGTGCGGCATCGGCATCAACCTGGCCCAGCCGGCCGAATACTTTGCGGCGGCCGGGCTGCCCCACGCCACCAGCCTGGCGCTGGAGGGCCTGCCCGTGGACCCCGCCGCCGATGCCGACGCCCTGGCCCGCACCCTGACCGACTTTGCCTTTGACCGGGACCTGTACGCCTTTGAGCGGGAGGGCTTTGGGGCGGTGCGGCCGGCCTACCGGGCCGCCTGCGTCAACCTGGGCCGCCGGGTGCAGTACGACGGCGGCTGCGGCGTGGCGGTGGATGTGGACGAGCAGGGCCGGCTGGTGGTGCAGGAGGAGGGCGGCGGCGCCGTCCGGGTGTTCACCGGCGAGGTGCATGTGACCGGCATCTACGGCGCGCTGTGACCCCTGCGCGGCGGGTCCCGCCGGCCGCCGGGGAATTAACAGAAAGTTAACAGCCTCATAATACTTTTTTCGCAAGTATTGGGTATCCTATAAGCACAGGGAACGGAGCCGCAACCGGATCCCTGGAACATGATTCCTCCTCACACCAAAACGATACCCCAACCGCCCCCACCTGTTACCGCAAGCAGGTGGGGGCAACTTTTTTTTGCGCCGGCGGGCTGCGGCCGCGGCCCTGTTTTTTGGCAAGACCTCCGAACCGCGGCGGGTGTGTACCAGTTTTGCCGCATACAGGTGCCACATTTGTCTCTTCAAGTTTGCAGCGATTCCTTCTTTTATGTGAAATGTTGTTGAAATTAATATTTTTTGTGAAAATTTCTTGACGCGGGGCATTGCCTCGGGGTATTATAGAATTGCCCCGATCTTGCCGCGGCAGAATCTGATCGGGTAGAGAGTTTGGTGAGGAAATATGAATTACTCCTGGCAACGGCAACTGATCCTGGAGACCGTGCAGAAACAGAAAGAACACCTGACGGCGGCGCAGATCTACCAGCTGGCCCGCAAAAGCTGCCCGCACCTGAGCCTGGGCACCGTATACCGCAACCTGAACCTGCTGGTGGACACCCGCCAGCTGCGGCGGGTGGGGGTGCCCGGCGAAGCCGACCGCTTTGACTGGGAGCTGCCTTCCCACCAGCACCTGTACTGCCGCCGGTGCAAAAAGGTCATCAACCTGGCCCTGCCCTCCCGCCCGGTGGAGGAGATGATCCGCCAGTGCCCCGACATCCAGGCCGAAGGGTACAACTTCATCATCGTGGGGCTGTGCCCCGACTGCAAGCGGGCCGAACAGGCCGCCCAGGCGGAGCCGGCAGAGTCTACCCCCCCCCCCCGCACCTTAACAAAATTTAACATTTCGACCGTCTGAGCCCGCCGCCTCGCGCTGCGGGCTTTCTTTATTTCGGTCCTGCGGCGCCCGTCCCCCTCCCCTTGCCATTGGGGGGAAAACATGGTAGTCTGTTACCGTGCGGGGGGATCCTGTCCGCTGCGCCCCCTGCAGTTTTTGCCGTATCTTTGCCTGAACCATGGTATAATAGGGGGCGGTGACCCCGGAAGGAAGCGTTTGTATGAGGAAGCGCGCCCAGAAGATGCTGCGCTGCTCGGCGCTGACCGGCCTGATCCTGGCCGCCACGCTGCTGATCAGCCTGTTTTTGCAGGAATTCATCCCGGTGGACGCGCTGGTGCCTTCGCTGTTCATTCTGGCGGTGTTTGTGGTGGCCCTGGTCACCGACGGCTACGCCTACGGCATCGCCGCCTCGCTCATCAGCGTGCTGTGCGTCAACTACGCCTTCACGGCGCCCTACCTGACCTTTTCGCTGACTTTGCCGGAAAACCTGGTCTCGGCCCTCATCATGCTGGCGGTGACCATCAGCACCAGCACGTTGACGGTACAGCGCCGCCGCCAGGCCGAGATCCGCAGCGAGACCGCCCGGGAGACGATGCGCGCCAACCTGCTGCGGGCCATCTCCCACGATCTGCGCACCCCGCTGACCACCATCTACGGGTCCTGTTCGGCCATCATCGAAAACTACGACCGCCTGCCCAAAGCCCAGCAGATCAAGCTGCTGGGCGAGGTGCGGGAGGAAGCCGAGTGGCTGATCCGGATGGTGGAAAACCTGCTTTCGGTGACCCGCATCGACGGCGGGCGGCTGCAGATCGCCAAGACCCCCACCGTGCTGGAGGAGCTGATCGACAGCGTGCTGATCAAGTTCCGCAAGCGCTACCCCGGCCAGGCCGTGACCGTCGAGATCCCCGACGAGTTCCTGACCGTGCCGATGGACGCGGTGCTCATCGAGCAGGTGCTGATCAACCTGCTGGAAAACGCCGTGCAGCACGCGGTGGGGATGCGGCAGCTCTGGCTGCGGGTGGCCTGCCGGGGCGGGCAGGCGATTTTTGAGGTGGAGGACGACGGCTGCGGCATCCCCCGGGACAAGCTGGGCGAGCTGTTCAACGGCCGCATGGACGGCGCCGACGGGCACAAGTTCATGGGCATCGGGCTGTCGGTATGCGCCACCATCATCAAGGCGCACGGCGGCGGCATCACCGCCGAGAACCGCCGGGAAGGCGGGGCGCTGTTCCGCTTTTGGCTGGCGCTGGAAGACGGGCCCGCCCCCGCGGCGGCCGGAAAGGAAGGGAGCCATTGAGCAACAACAAATACAAGGTGCTGATCGTGGATGACGAGGCCAACATCTGCAGCTTCATCGCCGCGATCCTGGAGAGCAACGGCTACCAGGTGCTCACCGCCGACACCTGCGCCCAGGGCCGGATGATCTTTGCTTCCCACCACCCGGACCTGATCGTGCTGGACCTGGGCCTGCCCGACGCCGACGGCAGCGAGCTGGTGCGGGCGGTGCGGGCCGCGGGCAGCGCCGCGCCGATCCTGGTGCTTTCGGCCCGCAGCGACGAGGGCGAGAAGATCCGGGTGCTGGACCTGGGGGCCAACGACTACATCACCAAGCCTTTCGGCACCGGCGAACTGCTGGCCCGGGTGCGGGCCGCGCTGCGCAACGCCCGGCCGGGGCCGGCGGTGCCGGGGCAGATGTTCCGGGTGCGGGGGCTGGCCATCGACTACGACACCCGCACCGTGACGCTGGACGGCGCCGAGGTGCGCCTGACCCAGACCGAGTTCAACATCGTGGCGCTGCTGGCCCAGCACGCCGGAAAAGTACTGACCTACAGCGCCCTGATCCAGGGCGTTTGGGGCACGGCCGACGCCGGCAGCGTGAAGAAGCTGCAGGTGAACATGGCCAACATCCGCAAAAAGCTGGGGGCACGCCCCGGCGAAAACCCGTACATCCTCAATGAACTGGGCGTGGGATACCGCATGTACAGCGAGTAACCCCGCAAGGAGTTGGAGAAAAAGTTTATGACAACCACAAAAAAACGCCACCTGACCCCGGCGCGGATCATTGCGCTGGGCTTTGCAGGGGTCATCCTGCTGGGTTCGCTGCTGCTGATGCTGCCCTGCAGCGTCAAAAAGGACGTGGACCTTGCCTACATCGACGCGCTGTACACCTCCACAAGCGCGGTCTGCGTGACCGGGCTGATCGCGGTGGACGCCGGCGACACCTTCACCCCGGTGGGGCAGTTCATCCTGGGCGCGCTGATCCAGATCGGCGGCCTGGGCGTCACCGCCGTGGGCGCCGGCATCATCCTGCTGATGGGGCGGCGGGTCAACCTGCGCGGGCGCAACCTGGTGCGGGAGGCCATGAACCTGGACTCCGGCCGGGGGGTCGTGCAGTTCGTGCGCAGCATCTTTGCGACCACCCTGCTGTTTGAAGGGCTGGGTGCGCTGCTGAGCCTGATCTCCTTCGCCCGCACCCGCCCGATGCCCGAGGCCATCGGCATCAGCATCTTCCATTCGGTGGCCGCCTTCAACAACTCGGGTTTTGACATCCTGGGCGGCGGCAAGAACCTGATCCCCTACCAGCAGGACGTGCTGCTCAACCTGGTGACCTGCGCGCTGATCATCTTCGGCGGCATCGGTTTCCTGGTCATCCGGGAGATGTGGTCCGTGCGGTTCCGCTGGAAAAAGTTTTCGATGCACACCAAGGTGGTGCTGACCACCACCGCCTTCCTGCTCATCGTCGGCACGCTGCTGCTCAAAGCCACCGAGGACATCACCTGGCTGGGGGCGTTCTTCCACAGCGTGTCCGCCCGTACCGCCGGCTTTTCCACCTACCCGCTGGGGCAGTTTTCCACGGCGGGCCTGCTGGTGCTGATCGTGCTGATGTTCGTGGGCGCCTCGCCGGGGTCCACCGGCGGCGGTATCAAGACCACCACCTTCTTCACCTTGATGCAGGGCATCAAGTCCGCCGCCACCAACCGCAGCGAGAAGGCTTTCCACTACGCCATCCCCCGGGACAGCTTCCGCAAGGCGGCGGTCATCACCCTGCTGGCGCTGGGCGTGGTGGTCACCGGCACCTACCTGATGACCATCTTTGAGCCCCAGCTGGAACTGCGGGACATCCTGTTCGAAGTGGTCAGCGCCTTCGGCACGGTGGGGCTGTCCACCGGCATCACCGGCGGGCTGACCGTGCCCAGCAAGCTGCTGAGCATCTTCATCATGTACATCGGCCGTCTTGGGCCTTTGACGGTGGCGTCCCTGTGGTACTTCACCCACGGGGAGCGCACCCAGTATGCCGAGGGCAACATCGCCATCGGGTAAGCGAAAATTTGGAGGGAACCACTTATGTTTGGCAAACCGAAAACCGAAAAACTTTCCTATGGCATTGTGGGCCTGGGCCGCTTCGGCGCGGCGCTGGCCACCGAACTGGCAGCCGCCGACGCCGACCTGCTGGTGATCGACCATGACGAGGAGAAGGTCCGCGCCCTGCGGGAGCTGACCGACAACGCCATCGTGGTGCACAGCCTGGACAAAAAGACCCTGGCCGAGACCGGCATCCAGAACTGCGATGTGGCGGTGGTCTGCATCGGCGAGCACATCGAGCCTTCCATCCTGACCACCCTGAACCTGGTGGACCTGGGGGTCAAGAAGGTCATTGCCAAGGCCACCAGCGCCGAGCACGGCGAGATCCTGCGCCGCCTGGGCGCCGAGGTGGTCTACCCCGAGCGGGACATGGCCATCCGGCTGGCCAAGCGGCTGGAGAGCACCCGGGTGCTGGACTTCATCCAGCTGAGCGAAAAAATCAACATCACCAAGTTCGCGGTGCCGGACAAGATGGTGGGCTCCACCGTAGCCCAGTCCGAACTGCGCGGCCGGTTCGGGCTGAACATCATCGCCATTGTCAACGGCAAGGACGTAACCGAGAGCGTCCATCCCGACTATGTCTTCCGCAGCGGCGACTGCATGTTTGTTTCGGGCAGTGAGGACAACGTCAACCGCCTGTCCGCCTGGATCGACGGCTGAGCCGGAACCGCCCCCGGCCCGCGCCTGTTCGGGCCGCGCAGTGCCCTGCATAAAAGCAACCCCCGTGCCCTGAGGCACGGGGGTTGAGCGTGTCGAGAAACTCGACACGCTCCACAAGAGGCAACAGCCGCGCACGGCAATTGCCTAACGCGGCTGTTTCCCCTTGTGTATCCCCTTCGACAAAATTTAACGCCAAATCGCGCACTCGTCGCTATGCTCCTCGCACACAATTTGGCGTTAAATTTCCCTGTCGGTGTCACCGTCGTCGGCGCATGTCCGCCGACGGCGACGATTTTAGACTTTTTCAACAATCAAAACCCCCGTGCTGAGGCACGGGGGTTTTGGTTTGGGGTACAGGGTGGGTCAGAAGTCCACCTCGGTGTCATAGTAGCAGCACTTGAGGAGCTTTTCCATCTCCTCCTGGCTGGGCTGGCGGGGGTTGGAGCCGGTGCAGGCGTCGCCGATGGCGTTCTTTGCGATCTCGGGCAGGCGGGCGAGGAAGACGTCCTCAGGCACAAATCCCTGCTCGCAGGGGTAGCTGTCGGCGCCGTAGAACTTGATGCCGTGGGGGATGTTCAGGTCGTCGTTCATGCCCCGCAGATACTCGATCAGCAGCCGGACCTTCTCGTCGTCATTGGCGCCGCCCAGCTTCATCTCGTCGGCAATGACCCCGTAGCGGGCCTTGGCGGTGGGGTCCTTGGCGTTGAAGGCGATGACCTTGGGCAGATACATGGCGTTGGCCGCGCCGTGGATGATGTGGGCGCCGTAGTCGGCAAAGGCCGCGCCGGTCTTGTGGGCCATGCTGTGGACGATGCCCAGCAGCGCGTTGGAGAAAGCCATGCCGGCCAGGCACTGGGCGTCGTGCATGGCGTCCCGCTTGGCCATATCGCCGTTGTAGCTGCCCACCAGATCGGCCTGGATCATGCGGATCGCAAAGATGGCCAGCGGGTCGGTGTAGGCGCAGTTGGCGGTGGAGACATAGGCTTCGATGGCGTGGGTCATGGCGTCCATGCCGGTGTGGGCCACCAGCTTTTTGGGCATGGTCTCGGCCAGTTCGGGGTCCACGATGGCCACGTCGGGGGTGATCTCAAAGTCCGCGATGGGATACTTGATGCCCTTGTCGTAATCGGTGATGATGGAGAAGGCCGTGACTTCGGTGGCGGTGCCGGAGGTGGAGGAGATGGCGCAGAAGCGGGCCTTCTGGCGCAGTTTGGGGATGCCGAACACCTTGCACATCTCCTCAAAGGTGATGTCGGGGTATTCGTACTTGATCCACATGGCCTTGGCCGCGTCGATGGGCGACCCGCCGCCGATGGCGACGATCCAGTCGGGCTCAAACTCCGCCATGGCGGCCGCGCCGCGCATGACCGTCTCCACCGAAGGATCGGGCTCGATGCCGTCAAAGATCTTCACTTCCATGCCGGCCTGCTGCAGGTAGCCGACCGCCTTGTCCAAAAAGCCGAACCGTTTCATCGACCCGCCGCCCACGCAGACGATGGCCTTTTTGCCCTCAAAGGTTTTCAGGGCCTCCATTGCGCCTTTGCCGTGGTACAGGTCGCGGGGCAGGGTAAATCTTGCCATGGGAATGACCTCCTTACATTGGTTGGGAATGGACAGCGCCGGCCGCGGGGCCGGGCGGGCCCGGCTTGCGGGAGGGCCCTTTTGACATTTTTTTATCAATCTGTCCTTGTGACCAGTATACTAAAACCCGGGGCGGGAATCAATGGTCAAACCGGCGAAAAGCAGGCCCGTTTTTCCGGCAAAACGCCAAAGCGGCAAAAGCAAAACCCCCGCGCCCTGCCGGTTTTCAGCGCCGGCAGGGGGCGGGGGTCGCTTGATGGGGTCTTACGCGATCAGCCGAAGGGGCGCAGCGCTCAGGCCGCGGCCTTGTTCTTGGCCAGCGAACGCTGGATGAGCTTGACGATCTCCACCACCGGGATGACGACGATGGACAGGCCCAGCGCCACCAGGTATTCGGGCAGGCTGATGGGGGTGAAGCCGAAGGCGTTGGCAATGAAGGGCACTTCCAGCACGAGGGTGGTCAGCACCAGGCTGCCGAGCATGGCGCCCCACAGCACCTTGTTGTGGCCATGCACCTTGAAGATGCTGCCGCGCTGGCTGCGCATGTTGAAGCTGTGGAAGATCTCGCACATGCTCATGGTCAGGAAGGCCATGGTCATGCCGTCGTCCGAAACGCCGTGGGGCATTTCGAAGTAGCCGACTTCCATGCAGTGGCCGATGATATAGGAGGCCAGGGTGATGACGGTGACCAGCACGCCCTGGTAGGCCACGTCGATGCCCAGGCCGCCGGCGAAGATGCCGTCGGTGGACTTGCGGGGCGGGCGGTGCATGACGTTGTCCTCGGCCTTTTCCATGCCCAGGGCCAGCGCCGGGAAGCAGTCGGTGATGAGGTTGATGAAGAGCAGGTGGACCGGGTTGAGCAGGGTGAAGCCCATCAGGGTGGCGAAGAAGACGCCCAGCACCTCGCTCATGTTGGAGGCCAGCAGGAACTGGATGGCCTTGCGGATGTTGTCGTAGATGCGGCGGCCTTCGCCCACAGCGCCCACGATGGTGGCAAAGTTGTCGTCGGCCAGCACCATGTCGGCCACGTTCTTGGTCACGTCGGTGCCGGTGATGCCCATGCCGACGCCGATGTCGGCGGCCTTGATGGAGGGCGCGTCGTTGACGCCGTCGCCGGTCATGGCGGTGATGGCGCCGCGCTTCTTCCAGGCGGTGACGATGCGGACCTTGTGCTCGGGCTGCACGCGGGCGTAGACGCCGTACTTGGTGATGGCGTCGGCCAGTTCCTCATCGCTGAGGTCGTCCAGCTGGGAGCCGGTGATGGCTTCGTCCGGGCTGTGGATGATGCCCAGCTCGGTGGCGATGGCCACGGCGGTGTCCTTGTGGTCGCCGGTGATCATGACCGGGCGGATGCCGGCTTCACGGCATTCCACGATGGCGGGCTTGACCTCCGGGCGGACCGGGTCGATCATGCCGGTCAGGCCGATGAAGCACAGATCCTGCTCCAGGAAAGCGGCCTCATCGCTTTCGGGGCGGCTGGTCCACCGGCGCATCGAGGCGGCCAGCACCCGCAGGGCCTTGTCGGCCATGGCCTTGTTGGCGGCCAGGATCTCGGCCCGCTTGGCGTCGGTCATGGGCTGGGCCTTGGCGCCGTCCCAGTAGGTGGTGCAGCGCTTGAGCACCTCGTCCGGGGCGCCCTTGGTGTACTGGATGAAGCCTTCGCCCACCGCGTGGACGGTGGACATCATCTTGCGGGAGGAGTCGAAGGGCGCCTCATCCACACGGGGCTGGGCGGCCTCCAGGTCGGGCTTTTTCAGCGAGACGCTGGCGGCGTAGTTGACCAGGGCGGCCTCGGTGGGTTCGCCGGTGGCGCCGTTTTCGCCGTATTCCGCGTCGGAGCACAGGGCCATGGCGGTGGCCAGCAGCTTTTCTTCGCCCACATGCTCCACCACGGTCATCTTGTTCTGGGTCAGGGTACCCGTCTTATCCGAGCAGATGACCTGGGCGCAGCCCAGCGTTTCCACGGCGGTGAGCCGGCGGATGACCGCGTTGCGCTTGGACATGTTGGTGACGCCGATGGACAGCACCACGGTGACGACGGTGGCCAGACCTTCGGGGATGGCGGCCACGGCCAGCGAGACGGCGACCATGAAGGTGTCCAGAACGGTCTGGGCGCTGAATTCGCCGGCGGTGATGAGGTTGAAGGCGAAGATGAAGACGCAGATGCCCAGCACCAGCTTGGTCAGCACCTTGCCCAGGTCGTTGAGCTTGCGCTGCAGCGGGGTCTGCTCTTCCTCGGTGGCGGCCAGGGCGCCGGCGATCTTGCCCATCTCGGTGTCCATGCCGGTGCCGGTGATGACCATGCGGCCGCGGCCGTAGACGACGGTGGAGCCCATATAGGCCATATTCTTGCGGTCGCCCAGCGGCACGTCCTTGCCGTCCGCCGGGGCGGTGAGGGCCTCAATGGCCTTGGTGACCGGCACGCTCTCGCCGGTCAGCGCCGCTTCCTCGATCTTGAGGCTGGCGCTTTCCAGCAGGCGGCCGTCGGCGGGCACGGCGTCGCCGGCTTCCAGCACCACCACGTCGCCGGGGACGATCTCGGCGCTGGGCAGGCTGACCGTCTTGCCGTCACGCAGCACCTTGCTGGTGGCGGCGGTCATGGTCTGCAGCGCCTCGATGGCGGCTTCGGCCTTGCTTTCCTGGAAGACGCCCAGCACCGCATTGAGCAGCACGACGATCAGGATGATGAACACTTCGGCCAGGCTCTCGCCGCTGATGATGCTGGTCACGGCGGACACCGCGGCCGCGCACATCAGGATGATGAGCATGGGGTCTTTCAGCTGGTCGATGAAACGTTCCAGCAGGGTGGCCTTCTTGGCCTCCTTGAGTTTGTTGGGGCCGTACTGCTCCAGCCGCTTGCCGGCCTCCTGGCCGGTCAGGCCGCCGGGTTCGGACTGCTGTTCGCGCAGTACGTCCTCTGCGGACAGTTCATAACTTTTCACGCGGGACTCTCCTTTCCTTTTGCCTGCCGCCGGCGGGGGTCGCCGGTCTGCGCAGTTCGGATGCTTCTATTATATATAAAAAAGGCTCACACGCCAAGCATTTTTTATGCAAGAACGTGTGAGTCTCATTCCTACAGGCAAATCCTGTGGCGGCACCGGGCAAACTGCCGGGATGACGACGCCGCCGAACCCCCTGCGGGGGCGGAACTACTCCCTCAAACTATACAAGGCGGGGGGCTCACAGCACCCCGAGACCTTCCAGCAGGATCTTCAGGCCCATCAGCACCAGCACCGCGCCGCCGGCCCGCTCGGCCAGCGCCTTGAAGCGGACGCCGAACAGGTTGCCCACCTTGACCCCGATGGCCGAGAACACGCAGGTGGTGACCCCGATGAGCCCCACCGCCGGCAGGATCTGCACCTGCATGGCCGCAAAGCTGACGCCGGCGGCCAGCGCGTCGATGGAGGTGGCCAGGGCCAGCGGCAGCATCGCTTTGGGGGAAAAGTCCGGGTCGGGGGCTTCCTCCTCCCCGCCGAAACTTTCCCGCAGCATGTTGACGCCGATGAAGGCCAGCAGCGCAAAGGCCACCCAATGGCTGAACCGGCCGATCAGGCCGGCGAACCCGGCCCCCAGCAGGTAGCCCAGCAGCGGCATCAGCGCCTGGAAGGCGCCGAACCACACCCCGCAGGCCAGCGCGTGGCGCGGCTGCATCCGCTGTACCGACAGCCCCTTGCAGATGGACACCGCGAAAGCGTCCATCGAAAGGCCCAGGGCGATCAGGAAAAGGTCCAGAAACGACATAATGAAGCACGCTCCCCTGCTTTTGTAGGGCCTGCGACGTGCGCGGCGGACAAAACAATAGCGAGACCCACCACGCCCGCAGGCGATGATAAGTCTCGCTGTTTCATCTAAAGCCAGGGTTGCCCCAGTATGTTGGCCTTATCACGCAGGCCGCAACGGCCTGCGCCAGCTACTCCCTTACTGTATGGAAGAGGATACCACACCCCGGGGCAGTTAGTCAATGCTAATTGTCCGACTCCGGGCAAATTTCCGCCCCGGGGCCATAGCGCAGGATGTAGCGGCGGATGTCGTCAAAAATCGGCATCAGGGCATTGCCCCGCGGGGTAAGGCTGTACTCCACCCGGGGCGGCACCTCGCCGTAGTCCCGCCGGGCCACCAGCCCGTCGGCGGCCAGCTCCTTGAGCTGGTTGGAGAGCATCTTGTGGGTGACGTTGCCCAGCAGCCCCCGCAGTTCGCCGTAGCGCAGCGTGCCGTGGGCCCCCACCATGAACAGGATGCGCAGCTTCCATTTGCCGCTGAGCTGGTCCATCACCTGTTCCATCTTGTCGCAGCCCACATCGGCGTACCGGCAGCTGCAGCCGGGGTGCGGGGTCATCATGGGGGGCCTCCTTTCCGGCCGGGGCCGGTATCTTTTTGGTAAGTACTTGTCATTTTGGGAAATCAGGTTACAATAAGGGTAACACAAAACCAAGGTTGCCGCAAGCCCCCGGATGCGGTACAATAAGACCGGGCCTTGCCCGCGTTATTCACTCAACCACTATGACGAGGTTTATGGATATGGAACTGCAAGATCTGTTTTCCTTCCTGGCGGCGGGGGTATCCCCCTTCCACGCGGCGGCTGAGGCCGCCCGCCTGCTGGACGCCGCCGGCTACACCCGGCTGGAGGAAGCCGACTACTGGAACCTGGAGGCCGGCCGCGGCTACTATGTCACCCGCAACAACAGCGCGGTGGTGGCCTGGCGGGTGCCGGACCACGGCATCGGCGGCTGGCGGATCACAGCCAGCCACGGGGACTCCCCCACCTGGAAGATCAAGAACGACGGGGTGAGCGCCGCCGGCTGCACCCGGCTGAATGTGGAGGGCTACGGCGGCATGAACATGGCCACCTGGCTGGACCGGCCGCTGTCGGCGGCGGGGCGGGTGCTGGTGCGCGGGGCGGACGGCGAACTGCAGCCCCGGCTGGTCAACCTGGACCGGGACCTGCTGGTGATCCCCTCGCTGGCGCCCCACATGGACCGGGCGGTGAACGACGGCCACAAGTACAACCCCCAGCTGGACATGCAGCCGCTGTACGGCCCCGCGGGCTGCCGCCCGCTGGGCGCGCTGGTGGCCGAAGCGCTGGGCGTGGCCGAGGAGGCGATCGTGGACTGGGACCTGACGCTGTATGTGCGCCAGGCGCCCACCGTCATCGGGCCGGAGGGGGAGTATTTCCTGGCGCCGCGCATCGACGACCTGGAATGCGCCGCCGCCACCCTGTACGCCTTTCTGGAGGCTGCGCCCCGGGCGGACAGTGGCTGCGCCCCGGTGTGGGCGATGCTGGACAATGAGGAGGTGGGCAGCGGCACCCGCCAGGGCGCCCACAGCCTGTTTTTGCGGGATACGCTGGACCGGGTGCTGGGGGCGGTGGCCCACAGCAGCCAGGGGATGCAGCGGGCGCTGGCCAACAGCTTTGTGCTGAGCGCCGACAACGCCCACGCCCAGCACCCCAATTTTGCCGACAAGGCCGACCCGGCCAACCCGGTGCGGATGGGCGGCGGCCTGGTGCTGAAGGTGAACGCCAGCCAGAAATACACCACCAACGGCCTGTCCGGCGCACTGCTGCGGGAGATCTGCCGCCAGGCCGGGGTGCCGGTGCAGCTGTTTGCCAACCGGGCCGACCTGCCCGGCGGCAGCACGCTGGGCAACCTGCTGAGCCAGAGCCTGCCGGTGCCGATGGCGGACATCGGGCTGGCCCAGCTGGCGATGCACAGCGCGGTGGAGACCGCCGCCACCGCCGACGCCCGGGCCATGGTACAGGCGGCGGCCGCCTTTTACCGGGCCCGGCTGCGCTGCCTGGGCGACGGCCGCTATACGCTGGAGAGCCCCCAATGACGGTGGGCCGCTATGCCCCCAGCCCCAGCGGGCGGATGCACCTGGGCAACCTGTGCTGCTGCCTGCTGGCCTGGCTGTCGGCCAAAAGCCGGGGCGGCCGGGTGGTGCTGCGCATCGAGGACCTGGACGCCGCCCGCTGCCCCCGCGCCTTTGCCGACCTGCTGGAAGCCGACCTGGCCTGGCTGGGGCTTTCGGCCGACGAGGGCGGCAGCCGGGGCGGCCCCCACGCCCCCTATTACCAGAGCGAGTGCGCGGCGCTGTACCGCCAGGCCTTTGACCGGCTGGCCGGGCAGGGGCTGCTGTACCCCTGCTTTTGCACCCGCAGCCAGCTGCACGCGGCCAGCGCCCCCCACCGCAGCGACGGGCAGGTGATCTACCCGGGCACCTGCCGGGGGCTGACGCCGGCCCAGGCGGCCGAAAAGGCCCGGGTCCGCCCGCCGGCCTGGCGGGTGCGGGTGCCGGATGAGGAGATCGGTTTTGTGGACGTCCACCTGGGCCCTTACCGGGAAAACCTGGCCGCCGACTGCGGCGACTTTTTTGTGCGGCGGGCGGACGGGGTGTTCGCCTACCAGCTGGCCGTGGTGGTGGACGACGCCCGCATGGGGGTGACCGAGGTGGTGCGCGGGGCGGACCTGCTTTCCAGCACGCCGCGGCAGCTGTGGCTGTACCGGGTGCTGGGGCTGGAACCGCCGGCTTTCTGCCACCTGCCGCTGCTGCTGGCCCCCGACGGGCGGCGGCTGTCCAAGCGGGACGGGGATGTGAGCCTGGAACACCTGCAGGCCCGGTACACGCCGGAGCAGATCATCGGCCGGCTGGGCTATCTCTGCGAGCTGCAGAAGGCCCCCGACCCCCGCACCCCCGCCGAACTGGCCGACGGGTTCCGGTGGGACAAGGTGCCCCGGCAGGACATCCGCCTGCCGGAAGGATTGTTTTGAAGCCGCGGGCGGCCCGGCGGGGCCGGCGTGCGCGGAGCCATACAGACATGACGCGATGATGCGATCGGGAGGGAAACGACCTATGCAACGATTTGACGTGACGGGCATGAGCTGCGCCGCCTGCAGCGCCCATGTGGAGAAGGCGGTGGCGGCGGTGCCGGGGGTGCGCAGCGTCTCGGTAAGCCTGCTGACCAACAGCATGCAGGTGGAGTATGACGGCGCCGAGCGCACCGACGCCGTGGTCGCGGCGGTGGAGGCGGCCGGCTACGGTGCCGCCCCCGCCGGCGGGGAGGAACTTTCGCTGGAGGATACCGACACCCCCCGGCTGAAGCGCCGGCTGATCGCCAGCCTGTGTTTCCTTGTGCCGCTGATGTATGTGACGATGGGCCACATGGTGGGCCTGCCGCTGCCCTTTTTCCTGGACGGCGGCGGGTGGGAGGCCCTGGGCTTTGCGCTGGTGCAGCTGGCTTTGACCCTGCCGGTGTGCTGGATCAACCGGGCCTTCTTCATCTCGGGGTACAAGGGGGTGCGCTCGCTGGCCCCGGGCATGGACACGCTGGTGGCCATGGGGGCGGGGGCCTCGCTGCTGTACGGGCTGTACGCCATCGTGATGATGCTCGGCGGCATCGCCGCCGGGGACGAGGCCCGGGTCCTGCAGTTCCGCCATGACCTGTACTTTGAATCCGCCGCCATGATCCTGACCCTGATCACGGTGGGGAAAACGCTGGAAGCCTACTCCAAGGGCAAGACCACCAACGCGCTGAAAAGCCTGATGGACCTGGCCCCCCAGACCGCCCGCATCCTGCGGGACGGCGAACCGGTGACCGTGCCCATCGCCGAGGTGCAGGTGGGGGATGTGTTCCTGGTGCGCCCGGGGGAGAGCATCCCGGTGGACGGCGTGGTGCTGGAGGGCGAGTCCAGCGTGAACGAGGCCGCCCTGACCGGCGAGAGCATGCCGGTGGACAAGGCCAAGGGCGACGGGGTGAGCGCCGCCACCATCAACCAGAACGGGGTGCTGGCCTGCAAAGCCACCCGGGTGGGGATGGACACGACGCTGAGCCAGGTGATCCGGCTGGTGCAGGACGCGGCTTCCACCAAAGCGCCGCTGGCCCGCACCGCCGACCGGGTGGCCGGGGTGTTTGTGCCGGCGGTCATCGCCATTGCGGCGGTGACGCTGGTGGTCTGGCTGCTGCTGGGGCAGACCTTCAGCTTTGCGCTGGCCCGGGGCATCAGCGTGCTGGTCATCAGCTGCCCCTGCGCGCTGGGGCTGGCCACGCCGGTGGCCATCATGGTGGGGTCCGGCGTGGGGGCCAGGCACGGCATCCTCTTCAAGACAGCCGCCAGCCTGGAATCCACCGGCTACACCGACACGGTGGTGCTGGACAAGACCGGCACCGTGACCACCGGCCAGCCCCATGTGGTGGAGATCGTGGGCACCCGCAAGGTGCCGGACAAGTTCCTGCTGGGCATGGCCGCCGGCCTGGAAAGCCAGAGCGAACACCCGCTGGCCAAGGCGGTGCTGGAGCGGGCCCGGGCGGACGGCATCAAGCTGAGCAGCGTCAAAAACTTCCGGGCGGTGCCCGGCCAGGGGCTGCAGGGCACCATTGCCGGCAAGGTGCTGGCCGGCGGCAACGCCGGGTTTATCGCCGGCCAGTGCGGCGGCGAACTGCCTGAGGACCTGAAGGCCGCCGGCGCCCGCCTGGCCGGCCAGGGGGCCACGCCGCTGTACTTTTCGCTGGACGGCCACGCGGCCGGTGTGATCGGGGTGGCCGACATGGTCAAGCCGACCAGCAAGGCGGCCATTGCCCAGATGCAGCACCTGGGGATGAAGGTGGTGCTGCTGACCGGCGACAACCAGCGCACCGCCGCCCACATTGCCGGGCTGGTGGGCCTGCCCCCCGAAAACGTGGTGGCCGGCGTGCTGCCCGCCGGCAAGGAGGCCGAGGTCCGCCGCCTGCAGGGCGAAGGCCGGGTGGCCATGGTGGGCGACGGCATCAACGACGCGCCCGCCCTGACCCGGGCGGATACCGGCATTGCCATCGGCGCCGGGGCGGACGTGGCGCTGGACGCCGCCGACCTGGTGCTGGTGCGCAGCGACCTGGCCGACGTGCCCGCCGCGGTGCGGCTGTCCCGCCGGGTGGTGACCAACATCCACGAAAACCTGTTCTGGGCCTTCTTCTACAACGCCATCTGCATCCCGCTGGCCGCCGGGGTGCTGTACCCGCTGGGCATCCTGCTCAACCCGATGATCGCTTCGGCGGCGATGAGCCTGTCCAGCGTCTGCGTGGTGGCCAACGCCCTGCGGCTGAACACCTTTGACCCCCACCGCGCCGACCGCGACGCCCCGCCCCGCCGCAAGGCCCCGGCCCCCGGGCCGCGGCCCGAACCCGCCGCCTGCCCGGTGGAAGGGCCCTGCCCCGCCGCCGGGCCGAAGGACCGGGACCCCCAAGACCAAACGCAAGGAGGAAACACCGCCATGACCAAGACCATCCACATTGAAGGCATGATGTGCGCCCACTGCGAAGCCACCGTCAAGAAAGCGCTGGAGGCGCTGGACGGGGTGGAGAGCGCCGCCGTGAGCCACGAGGCCGGCACCGCCCTGGTGACGCTGAGCGCCCCGGTGGACGACGCTGCCCTGACCGAAGCGGTGCAGGCCAAGGACTACACCGTGACCGGCATCGACCCATGAGCGCCGCACCCGAACGGCGGCACTGGCGGTTCACAGGGCTGGTGCAGGGGGTGGGGTTCCGCTACCGGGCCCGGCACGCGGCCGGCCTGCTGGGCCTGACCGGCTGGGTGGAGAACTGCTGGGACGGCAGCGTGGAGCTGGAAGCCCAGGGTGCGCCCGCCCTGCTTGACAAGCTGGTGCCCACCCTGACCGCCACCAGCCGCTGGATCGTGATTGACGGGGTGAGCTGCCGCACCGTCCCGCTTGTGGAGAACGAGCGGGGCTTCACGGTGCGGGGGTATTGAGCTCTCCCGCCCCCACACCCGAACCAAATCAAAGACCCGCCGCCCGGGGCGTCTGCCCCGGGCGGCGGGTTTGTGACAGATCTGCCCGAAAAAGTTTCCCGGCAGCCAACACGCCCGCCCCGGGGGGAACCATGGCCCGGCCGGGCCGGGCGGGTTCCCGCCAAGGGCGGGCGTGTCTGTTCGGCATCATCGGGTCCCCGGTGCTGCCGGGTCCGGGTCGGCCAGCACCGCCAGGGTGCCGGGGGTGCGGGCGACGGTGTGGTGCAGGCGGGTGCCGGCGGCTTCCAGCCCGGCGGCGGCCGCGGCAAAGGCCGGGGTGATCCGCTCGCCGGGGGCCAGCAGCGGCACCCCGGGCGGGTAGGCCCAGACATACTCGGCCGCAACGGCGCCCACGGCCCGGTCGGCCGGGCAGAGCCGCCGCGGCCGGGCAAGGGCTTCGGCCGGGGGGCACACCGCCGGGCCGGGGGGCGGCAGCGGGGGCAGCGGCGGGGCCGGGCAGGCCGGGGCGGCCCGGTCGATGGCCGCCAGGGCTTCGGCCAGGCGGTCAAGGGCGTCGGGGGCGTCGGCCACGCTGGTCATGGCCAGCAGGTTGGCCCCGCAGGCCATCTCGGTCTCAAAGCCCCAGTCCCGGCGCAAGGTCTCGGCCAAGGCGGCGCCGGTCAGGCCGGCCGCCCCGCCGTTTACCAGGATCTTGCCGCTGTCATGGGCAAAGACCGCCGGGTGGCGGGCCGGGGCGTCGGCCCCCAGGCAGAACACCCGCAGCCGGTCCAGCCCGGCCACGGCGGCCGAAAACCGGTCCAGCCGCTGCCGCCAGGCCGCAAACAGGGCGTCGCCGCCGTCGGCCAGGGCGGCGGTGCAGCCGTCCAGGCTGACCAGCAGCGGGTAGGAGGGGGAGCTGGTCTCGAACACATCCAGCTGGCGCTCCACCTCGTCGGGGTCGATGCGCCCGCCGTTCAGGTGCAGCAGGGCGGTCTGGGTCAGGCTGGGCAGGGTCTTGTGGGGGCTCTGCACCACCAGGTCGGCCCCGGCCGCCACCGCCCCGCCCCGCCAGCCGTGGGCCTCGGCCAGGGGCAGGTAGTGGGCGCCGTGGGCTTCATCCACCAGCAGCGGCACCCCCCGGGCATGGCAGAGCGCCGCAATGGCTGCCAGGTCGCTGAGCACCCCTTCATAGGTGGGGCTGGTCAGGATCACGCAGGCGGCGTCGGGGCAGGCATCCAGCGCGGCGGCCACGGCGGCGGGCGGCAAACTGCCGTAGACCCCGAACGCCGGGTCGGTCGGCGGGGTGACCCAGGTCACCGACAGCCGGCCCAGCTCGATGGCATGGTAGACCGATTTGTGGCAGTTGCGGGCGCAGATCACCCGGCTGCCGAAGGGGGCGGCGGCGCGCACGGCGGCCAGGATGCCGCAGGTGCTGCCCCCCACCAGATACCAGCTGCGCCCGGCCCCCCACAGCGCGGCGGTGCGGGCCATGGCCGCCGCCAGGATGCCCCCGGCGTCGTGGAGGTCGTCGGTGCCGGGGACCTCGGTGGTGTCCCAGGCATAGCAGCCAAGCCCCGGCGCCGGGGGCATCCGGCGTTTGTGGCCCGGCATGTGCAGCGGGTAGCTGCGGCCGGCGCAGCTTTCCAGCGCCTGCTGCAAAGGGGAGCGGACGGACATGGGCGCCTCCTTGGCGGAGTGGGCGGGTCAGGCTTCCCGCTCGGTCAGGATGCCGCTGGCGGCAATGGCCGCCACGGCCCGGCGGATGGTCTCTTCGGGCAGGGTCAGGGCGAAGCGGACGTACCCTTCCCCCGAAGGGCCGAAGCTGCCCCCCGGCGTGCAGATGACGCCGGCGGATTCGATCAGCCGCAGGCAGAAGGCCATGCTGTGGCGCCAGCCCGCGGGCAGCGGCGCCCAGACGAACATGCTGCCGTGGCTGTCCGGCACCGGCCAGCCGATGGACCGCAGCCCGCCGCAAAGGGCGTCCCGCCGGGCCTGGTAGACCCGGCACTGGGCCCGGACGCTGTCCAGCGGGCCGGTGAGGGCCGCGATGGCGGCTTTCTGGATGGGGTAGAACATGCCGAAGTCGATCTGGGTGCGCAGCTTTTTGCAGGCGGCCACCACGTCCGGCCGGCCCACCAGGAAGCTGATGCGCGCCCCGGTGACGTTGAAGCTCTTGGACAGGGAGAAGAACTCCACCGCCACCTCCTCGGCGCCGGGGGTGTTGAAGACGCTGCCGCCCCGGGCGCCGTCAAAGATGATGTCGCTGTAGGCGTTGTCGTGGACCAGCAGGATGCCGTACTGCCGGCAGAAGGCCACGATCTCGGCGTAGAGTTCCGGCGTGCCGACGCTGCCCACCGGGTTGGCCGGCAGCGAGACCAGCATGACCTTGGCCTTGCGGGCCACCGCCTCGGGGATGGAGCGCACGTCCGGCAGGAAGTTGTTTTCCCGGGTCAGGGGGTAGAAATACGGCACGCCGCCGCCCAGGCGCATGCCGGTCATGAACACCGGGTAGCAGGGGTCGGGCAGCAGCACGGTGTCCCCTTCGTTGAGCAGGGCCAGCCCCAGGTGGCCGATGCCGTCCTGGCTGCCGGAAAAGCTCATGACCCGGTCGGGGGTGATGCCCTCCACCCCGAAGCGGCGGCGGTAGTAGGCCCCCACGGCTTCCAGCAGTTCGGGGATGTCCCGCAGGGTGTACTTCCAGCTTTCGTCGTCGCCGGCGGCGTCGATGAGCGCCTGTTTGATGTGGGGCGCGGGCGGGAAGTCCGGCGTGCCCACCGAAAGGTTGTAGAGGATGCGGCCCTGGGCTTCCAGGGCGATCTTTTTGTCGTTGAGCGCGGCGAAAATTTCCGGGCCGAAAAGGTCCAGCCGCTTGGAAAAGGTCATTTCCATTACCATTGCCCCCTGTTTCGGGCCGGCAGCCGGGTCCCGGCCGCCTTTGCGGCCCGGGCAGCCCCGCCGCCGGCCCATAAAAATCCGTTTTTTATTGTAGCACCCCCGCCGCCGCCCTGCAAGCCTTTGGGCCGCGGCGGGTTGCAGAATCCGCCAGAATGCGGTATGATGGAGAAAATCCCGCCCCCGCGGGGCGGACGATTTTCCCCCCATCCGGTCAAAGCCCGAGAAAGGAGCCTGTCCCTTGTCCCATTCCATTGCAGCCGCCGTGCGGCAGACCCCCTTTGTGCGGTTTCTGGGGTCCTCCCTCTCTTCCAGCCTGGTGGACCTGGCGGCCTTCGCCCTGCTCTGCCGGGCGCTGGAGCCGGCGCTGGGCGCCACGGTGTCCATCCTGGCCGCCACGGTGCTGGCGCGGGTCCTGTCCTCGCTGTGCAATTACCTGATCAACTATTTCCTTGTCTTCCACAGCCGCAGCCGCCACGGGCGGTCGGCCACCCTGTACACCACCGTGACCGTCATCAAGACCGGCTGCAGCGCCCTGCTGGTGGCCGGGCTGGCCGGGCTGCTGCCCGCCGCCGTGCCCGAGCTGGCCATCAAGATCCCGGTGGACTGCGCCCTGTTCTTTGTGAACTACCTGGCCCAGAAGCGCTTTGTCTACGCGAAAGGGCGGGCGGCGGAAAATAAATGAACATTTTTCCAGTAAGATAAACCGAAAGCTATGGACCTTTCGCCCCGCCGCGGTATACTGATTCAAGAGGGTGCCCCGGCCTCAGGCCGGGGATCGTCCGCCGACGGCGACGGGTCTGGACTTTTCCGGCAGTCTGGCGGGGTCATTCCCCCGGTTCGGGGTCGGGCCCGGGCGCGGCGGCCAGCGTGCCGGGCAGCCGGGCGCGGGTCAGATCGCCCCGGCGGGCGGCTTCCCGGTATTTTTTCGGGGTGAGGCCGGTGAACTTGCGGAATACCCGGAAAAAGTAGTTCACGTCCTGGATGCCCACCGCCGCCGCCACCTCGGCGTTGGAAAGGCCGGTGGTGTTGAGCAGGGTGACCGCCCGGCGGATGCGCAGCTTGGCGATGTGCTCCGAGATGCCGCAGCCGTACTGGTCCCGGGCGAACTGGTACAGGGCGGTGCGGCTCATGGAAAATTCCCGGCACAGCCGCGGGCCGGACAGGTCTTCGGCCAGGTGCTCGTCCAGAAAGGTGCTCATCCGCTCGCTGAGGCTGCCGGGCACCAGCCCGGCCATCCGTTCCTGATACAGGGCGCGGGCGGCCAACCCCAGCAGGTGGGAGGCGCTCTGCAGCTTCTCGTAGGGGGTGTCGGGCAAAGCGTCAAAGGCCCGGCGCTGGCGGTCCAGCGGCAGGCCGTACTTTTCGCAGCAGCGGGCCGCGAACTGCCATTCGGCTTCCCGGTCGGCCCCCTGCACGATGTGGCTGAGCAGCATGTACCCCACCACCGTGTCGTCCACAAGGATCGGGGTGATGATCTCCAGCAGCCCCGCGTGGCAGGGGTAAAGCAGCGCCCGGCGCTGTTCCCTGGCCTGGCGGCAGGCGTTCTGGTCGCACTGCAGGCAGGCGGTGCGGCCGGCCTCGGTCTGGCGGACCAGCCGGCAATACTCGGGCAGATGGTCCGGGTAGGAAAGCATATCAATCCCCCAGGCGTCCAGCATGGCGGCGCGGATCCCGGTGAGAACGTGGAAATCCCGCAGCAGTTTGAGCAGTTCCTTGCGGTCGAACACAGCCGGCATGGGCACGGCACTCCCTTCCCTGATTCCTGTTATTTTTCTATTGTACCCCATCCGCGGGCCAAACGCAAACCCACCGGCCCGGTTTTCAACCATTTTCTAAAGGAGGAACCTTCGATGCAATCCACAAACATCCCGCAAGTCAGACTGGGCCTGGTGGCAGTCAGCCGCGACTGCTTCCCCATCGCGCTGAGCGAACAGCGCCGCGCCGCCATTGCGGCGGCCTGCCAGGCCAAGGGCCTGGAGATCTACGAGGCCAAGACCACCGTGGAGAACGAGAAGGACATGCTGGCCGCCGTCAAGGAAGTCACCGACGCCGGCTGCAACGCCCTGACCGTCTTTTTGGGGAACTTCGGCCCCGAGACCCCCGAAACGCTGATCGCCAAGTACTTTGACGGCCCCTGCATGTTTGTGGCGGCGGCCGAGGGGGACGGCGACCTGATCAACGGCCGGGGCGACGCCTACTGCGGCATGCTGAACTGCAGCTACAACCTGGGGATGCGCCACCTGAAGGGCTACATTCCCGAATACCCGGTGGGCACCGCCGCCGAGCTGGCCGACAAGATGGCCGAGTTCGTCCCCATCGCCCGGACCATCCTGGGGCTGCGGGACCTGAAGATCATCACCTTCGGCCCCCGCCCGCAGGACTTCTTTGCCTGCAACGCCCCCATCAAGGGCCTGTACGAGCTGGGCGTGGAGATCGAGGAGAACAGCGAGCTGGACCTGCTGGTGGCCTACAGGGAGCATGAGGGCGACGCCCGCATCCCCGCCGTCTGCGCTGACATGGCCGCCGAAATGGGCGAGGGTAAGTATTACCCCGACCTGCTGGCCCGCATGGCCCAGTTTGAACTGACCCTGCTGGACTGGGCCGAGGCCCACAAGGGCAGCCGGAAGTATGTGGCCTTTGCGGACAAGTGCTGGCCGGCCTTCCCCAGCCAGTTCGGGTTTGAGCCCTGCTATGTGAACTCCCGCCTGGCGTCCCGGGGGATCCCGGTGTCCTGCGAGGTGGACATCTACGGCGCGCTGAGCGAGTACATCGGCATCTGCCTGTCCGGCGACACCGTGACCCTGCTGGACATCAACAACAGCGTGCCCCAGTACCTGTATGACGAGGACATCAAGGGCAAGTTCGACTACCAGCTCACCGACACCTTCATGGGCTTCCACTGCGGCAACACCCCCAGCTGCAAGATGTGCGCCGACCGGGCGGTGAAGTACCAGCTGATCCAGCACCGGCTGCTGGAGCCCGCCGGCAGCGACCCCGACTTCACCCGCGGCACGCTGGAGGGGGACATCGCGCCTTCCGACATCACCTTCTACCGCCTGCAGTGTGACAGCGAAGGCACCCTGCGGGCCTACATCGCCCAGGGCGAGGTGCTGCCGGTGGCCACCCGCAGCTTCGGCGGCATCGGGGTGTTCGCCATCCCCGAAATGGGCCGCTTCTACCGCCATGTGCTGGTGCAGAAGCGCTACCCCCACCACGGCGCCGTGGCCTTCGGCCATTACGGCAAGCTGATGTTTGAGGTGTTCAAGTACCTGGGCGTGGCCGACATCGCCTACAACCAGCCCAAGTGTCTGCCCTACCCCACCGAAAACCCCTGGGCCTGACGCCGCCGGCGCACGGCGCCCGAAGGTTTTTCTGCCGTTAAATCATTAAAAGTAAAAGGCCGCACCCCGCAGGGTGCGGCCTTTCAGATTATCGAAAAATTTAAAAACGTCGCCGTCGGCGGACATGCGCCGACGACGGCGACACCGACAGGGAAATTTTGCGGCAAATTGTGTGCGAGGAACGCAGTGACGAGTGCGCGATTTGGCGTAAAATTTTGTCGAAGGGGATACACAAGGGGAAACAGACGCGTTAGGCAATTGCCGTGCGCGGCTGTTGCCTCTTGTGGAGCGTGTCGAGTTTCTCGACACGCTCAATCGGCCGGGGCGGCGAGTTTCTGCCACAGCCACAGCCCCAGCAGCAGGGCGGCATTGAGCCACATGAGCCGCGGCCCCAGCGGGGTGAGCAGCGCCACCCCCAGCAGCAGCCCCAGGCAGAACAGCCCGGTGACGGCCAGGTAGCTCAGGGCGATGCGGGTTTCCCGGTCGGCTTCCGTCCGCTGGCCGGCCCGGGCCTGGCGCCGGGCCACCAGCCCGTGCAGGGTGAGCTGGCGCAGGTTGTTGGTGCAGAACAAGGTGGAGATGGGCACCCCGTGCAGCGCCGTGAAGGTGTTGTACTGCAGCCCGGAGGCAAAAAACACAGGCCAGAGGTAGAGCGCCGGGGACAGGGCGGTCAGCGCCCGGTAGGGCAGCAGCGCCTGCAGGGCGAAGCAGCCGGCCTCCACCAGCAGGCAGCGGCGCTGCCAGACGCCGGGGTCGCCGCCGGCCATGCGCACCGGCAGCAGCACGCTGAGGGCCACCCCCAGCAGGAACAGCCCCACGCCGCCCAGCCGGGCCAGCACCCCCGCCCACTGGCCGGCGTACAGCTCGGCCGCCAGGCTGACCAGGTTGCCGGTGAGGGCGTTGGCAAACACATGCCCGCAGTAAACGCTGCCGTAGGCGCCGGCCACGCCGCCGCCCACGGCCAGCAGGGCAAAACGGATCTCCTCCTGCCGGGGGGAAAGCCGGGCCCGGGTCGGGTGGATGGACAAAAAGACCGCCTCCTTGCCTGGGGCGGTGTGCCGCCCCTGGGTTTTTTCGGTTGAATTCCCGCACCAGTATACTCGCTTGGGGCGGCCTTGTCAAAGCCGGCGGCGGATTTTGTCTATTCCAGCCCGCCGCCGGGCGGGTCCGGCAAGCCCCCGCGAATTGACAGCCGGGCGGTTTTGCCGTATACTATGGGGTGCCGGAGCCATCCGGCCGGTCTGACCGGCCGTGGACCTTTCAGCGAACCGCCAAGGAGGCAGAGGATGACCGTTCTTGTCATTGACGGCCAGGGCGGCGGCCTGGGCCGCCAGCTGGTGGCCGCCGTCAAAGCCCGGGTGCCCGGGGCGGCGGTGTGGGCCGTGGGCACCAACAGCGCCGCCGCCACCGCCATGCTGCGGGCCGGGGCCGACAAGGCCGCCACCGGCGAAAACGCCGTGGCTGTGGCCTGCCGCCGGGCGGATGTGATCGTCGGGCCGGTGGGCATCGTGATCGCCGATGCGATGCTGGGGGAAATCACCCCCGCCATGGCCCTGGCCGTGGGCCAGAGCGCCGCGGCCCGGGTGCTGGTGCCGGTAAACCAGTGCGACAACATCGTCGCCGGGGCGCAGGGCCTGCCGATAGCCCGCCTGGTGCAGAGCGCCGCGGAGGCTGTGGAAAGCCTGGCCGCCGGCGGCCCCGGCGCCGGGGCACAGTCCGGGGCGCATTGAAATGCCCCCGCCGGCGGCCGAAGCCGCCTTTCCCCTTTTGCCCCAGAACAACAATGCAAAGCACAACAGGATGCGTGGTGTCGCCGTCGTCGGCGCACTGCGCCCACAGGCGCGTTTCGGAGGCCAACCGGGCCGCCAGGCCCGGCTCTTGGGCCGGAGATTGTCCGCCGACGGCGACGGTTTTATATTTTCGACAACCGAGAGGATGCCAGGAAGGCGTCCGTTTTCCTGCGGGAAAGCGGGCGCTTTTTTACACCTGGCGGAAGGGAGCAACCATGACCCTGCAGGATTTTTTTGCCGCCGCCCCCAAGGCCGCGGTGGCCTTTTCGGGCGGGACCGACTCGGCCTTTGTGCTGTGGGCGGCCCGGCAGTACGGCTGCCAGGTGCGGGCCTACTATGCCAAAAGCGTCTTTCAGCCCGCCTTTGAGTGGGAGGACGCCCGCCGGCTGGCCCAATCGCTGGGGGTGGAGCTGACCGTTGTGCCGGTGGACATCCTGGCTGTGGCGGGCGCCGCCGCCAACGGCCCCCGCCGCTGCTACCACTGCAAACAGGCGCTGTTCACGGCGCTGCGCAGCGCCGCGGCCGCCGACGGCTACCCCCTGCTTCTGGACGGCACCAACGCCAGCGACGACGCAGGCGAGCGCCCCGGGATGCAGGCCCTGCGGGAGCTGGCCGTGCGCAGCCCGCTGCGGGAATGCGGCCTGACCAAAGCCGAGGTGCGGGAAAGGTCCCGCCAGGCGGGGCTTTTCACCTGGAACAAGCCCGCCTACGCCTGCCTGGCCACCCGGGTGCCCACCGGCACCCCGCTGACCGCCGACACCCTGCGCCGGGTGGAACAGGCCGAGGCCGCGCTGACGGCGCTGGGCTTTGCCGATTTCCGGGTGCGGGTGCTGGGGCAGGCCGCCCGCATCCAGCTGACCGAACCCCAGCTGGCGGCCGCGCTGGACCGCCGGGGGGAGATCCTGGACGCCCTGCGGCCGCTGTTCAGCGCCGTGCTGCTGGACCTGGACGCCCGGCCGGCGTCCCTTTGAACGGTTTGAAAGGAAGGTGCCGTTGATGGAAAACAATCGACAGGAGATCCTGCAGCTGCTGCGCCGGGTGGCCGACGGGACCACCCGGCCGGAGGAGGCGCTGCTCCAGCTGAAGGAGGAGCCCTTTGCCGAGCTGGGCTACGCCAAGGTGGACCTGCACCGGGGGGTGCGCCAGGGCGCGGCGGAGGTGATCTACGGTGCGGGCAAGACCCCCGAGCAGATCGCCGGCATCGCCCGCACCCTGGCCGACCGGGGCGCCCGGAACATCCTGATCACCCGGGTGGACCCGCAGGCCGCCGCCTACCTGGCCGACCGCCTGCCCCTTGACTACCACGAGCTGGCCCGGCTGGCCGTGGCCTGCCCGGGGCCCCGCCCGGCCCGGGGCAGCATTGTGGTGGCCACCGGCGGCACCAGCGACATGCCGGTGGCCGAGGAAGCCGCCCTGACTGCCGAGGTGCTGGGCAACCGGGTGACCCGGCTGTATGATGTGGGGGTGGCCGGGCTGCACCGGCTGCTGGCCAACCTGGACCCGCTGATGTCGGCCCGCTGCGTGGTGGCGGTGGCCGGTATGGAGGGGGCGCTGGCCTCGGTGGTGGGCGGCCTGGTGGACTGCCCGGTGATCGCGGTGCCCACCAGCGTGGGGTACGGCGCCAGCTTCGGCGGGCTGTCGGCGCTGCTCTCGATGCTCAACTCCTGCGCATCGGGGTGCAGCGTGGTCAACATTGACAACGGCTTCGGCGCAGGGTTCCTGGCCAGCCGCATCAACCAGATGGAGGGACTGAGCGACGATGAAAACGCTGTATCTTGAATGCAACATGGGCGCCGCCGGCGATATGCTGATGGCCGCCCTGTACGAACTGCTGGACCCGGACGCCCGCGCCGCCTTTGTGGCCCGGATGAACGACCTGGGCCTGGCGGGGGTGGCGGTGCAGCCCCGCCCCGCCGCCACCTGCGGCATTGCGGGCACCCACATGGCGGTGACCGTCCACGGCGAGGAGGAGGAAGCCCCCGCCGCCCACGGCCATCCGCATGACCATGAACACGACCATGACCATGAACACAACCATGACCACGAGCACGGGCACGGCCACGACCATGAACATGACCATGACCACGGGCACGACCACGGCCACAGCCACCACCACGCCACACCGGGGCAGATCGCCGGGCTGATCGACCGGCTGCCGCTGCCCGCCGAGGTGCGGGCGGCCGCCCGGGCGGTGTACGACGACATTGCCCGGGCCGAGGCCAAGGCCCACGGCTGTGCGGTGGGGGACGTACACTACCATGAGGTAGGCGCCCTGGACGCGGTGGCCGACGTGACCGGGGTGTGCTATGCGCTGTACCTGCTGGGGGCGGAGCGGATCGTGGCGTCGCCGGTGCATGTGGGCTGCGGCACGGTGCGCTGCGCCCACGGCGTGATGCCGGTGCCGGCCCCGGCCACCGCCAACCTGCTGGTGGGGGTGCCCACCTACGGCGGGACGGTGCAGGGGGAACTGTGCACCCCCACCGGCGCCGCACTGCTGGCCCATTTTGCCGGGAGCTTCGGCCCCCAGCCGGTCATGGCGGTGGAGAAGGTGGGGGTCGGCATCGGCACCCGGGAGTTCGGGCAGGCCAACTGCGTGCGGGCCTTCCTGGGCGAAAGCGCCGAGGAGGCCAACGGCGAGATCGTGGAGCTGGTGGCCAACCTGGACGACATGACCCCCGAGGGGCTGGCCTTTGCGGCCGCCCGGCTGCTGGACGCCGGTGCGCTGGACGTGTACACCACCCCCGGCACCATGAAAAAGGGCCGCCCCGGCCATGTGCTGACCGTGCTGGCCGCCCCCGGGATCGCCGACGCCCTGGCCCGGGCGGTGCTGCGGGAGACCACCACCAACGGGCTGCGGGTGCGCCGCTGCGGCAAGTATTTTCTGGCCTCGGCCCAGCGCCAGGTGGACACCCCCTGGGGCCCGGTGCGGGTGAAGGTGGCCGAAGGGTTCGGGCTGCAGCACCAGAAACCCGAATATGAGGATGTGGCCCGCCTGGCCGCCCAACAGGGCCTGCCCTTTGCCCAGGTGGCCCGGGCGGTGGAAGCCCTGCTGTGACCCCAGCCGGCAGCCCGCCGCTGCCGGCCAGACCGGACAAACGCGCCGCAAAACAGGATGGCCGCCGTTTGCGCAAAACACCACAAAGCAGAATGCCCCTCCCGGGGGAGCCGGTCGGCTCCCCGGGAGGGGCATTCTTGTGCCATATTCCGGGGGGCGAGGCATTTGGCGGCAGCCCCCCCTGCTTGTCGGTCCGGCGGGGCGGCGGCCCGGCGCACCGCCGCCGGGGCGGCGGCATAGCCTGTGGCAGGAGGTGTTCAGTTATGCCTAGTGGAAGTTTGCTGGCGGTGGCGGCCCTGGCCGGGCAGGCCGGGCCGCTGCCCGGCGTGACGGTGACGGTGCTGGACGAGAGCGGCCTGCCCGCCGCCCGCCTGGTGACCGACGAGAACGGCCGCACCGCCGAGGCCGACCTGCCCGCCCCCGACCGGGCCTACAGCCTGGCGGAAGACAACACGGCGGTGCGCCCCTATGCGGTATACACCCTGCTGGCCGAAAAGGACGGCTGGCAGCCGGTGGAGATCCGCGGGGTGCAGGTGTTTGACGGGCAGCAGACGGTGGCCCGGCTGGCTTTGCTGCCCGCCGACCCGGTGCTGCAGACCGCCCGGCTGCTGGCCGGGTCGCAGGTGGAGATCCCGCCCCACCCGCTGTACGCGGGGGCGGGCGGCAGCGGCCCCGCGCCGGTGTACGAATGCGCCGTGCCGCAGGTGCTGGACGAGGTGGTGATCCCCAGGACCATCACCGTCCACCTGGGCCGCCCGGCCGAAAATGCCCGCAACGTGACCGTGCCCTTCCAGGAATACATCGCCAACGTGGCTTCCAGCGAGGTGTATCCCACCTGGCCGGAACAGGCGCTGCGGGCGAACATTCTGGCGCAGATCAGCCTGGCGCTCAACCGCATCTGGACCGAGTGGTACCCCAGCCGGGGGTACAGTTTCAACATCACCGGCAGCCCGGCGGTGGACCAGGCCTACACCGAAGGGCGCACCGTCTTTGCGGTGATGGAGCGGCTGACCGCCGAGCTGTTTGCCACCTATGTGCGCCGCAGCGGGAACGCCGAGCCCTATTTTACCGAGTACTGCGACGGCAGGCTGGTGAGCTGCGCCGGCATGAAGCAGTGGGGCACCGTGGACCGGGCCAACGAGGGGATGAGCGCCCTGCAGATCCTGCGGTACTATTACGGCAGCCGGGTGAACCTGGTGACCAGCAGCAACCTGGCCGACATTCCCGAAAGCTACCCGGGCCGGGCGCTGCGGCGGGGGGATTCCGGCGCGGCGGTGCGGGTGCTGCAGCGCCAGCTGGACCGCATCGCCAAGGACTACCCGGCCTTTGGCAAGCCCGCGGCCACCGGCGTGTTCGACGAAGCCACCGAGACCAGCGTGCGGGCCTTCCAGCGCTATTTTTCGCTGACGGTGGACGGGGTGGTGGGCCGCGCCACCTGGAACAAGGTGAGCTATATCTATGTCAGCGTCAAAGAGCTGGCCCAGCTGACCAGCGAGGGCGAGGAGCTGGGCGGCGAGGTGAGCAGTGGGCCCTGGCCCGGGGTGGTGCTGCGGCTGGGGGACGAAGGGCTGGCCGTGCAGGTGCTGCAGTTCTGGCTGGCCGACCTGGCGCTGTATGACAGCAGCCTGCCGGCGGTGGCGGTGGACGGGGTGTACGGCGCCGCCACCCGCCGGGCGGTGGCGGCCTTCCAGCAGAAGGCGGGGCTGACCGCCGACGGGGTGGTGGGCCAGCCGACCTGGGAGGCCCTGTACGCCGCCTGGCGCAACCTGCAGAGCGATCTGGGCGGCGGGGCCTACCCGGGCAGTGCGCTGCGCCGGGGCAGCCGGGGCAACGCCGTGCGGCTGGTGCAGTTCCGGCTGCGGCTGGCGGCGGCCAACTATGCGGCCGTGCCGGCGGTGGCGGTGGACGGGGTGTACGGCGCCGGCACCGAGGCCGCGGTGGCCGCCTTTCAGGCCCGGTTCGGCCTGGCGGAAGACGGGGTGACCGGCCGCGCCAGCTGGGAAGCGCTGGCCGGGGTGGGCCTGGCGGTGGTGAACGGCCTGGTGGAGCCGGAGGAAGCCCCCGGCCAGTTCCCGGGCACGATGCGCCCGGGCAGCACCGGCACCGGGGTGCGGGCGCTGCAGTTCTACCTGTGGCTGCTGGCCGCCTACTACGCCGACCTGCCGGGGCTGGCGGTGGATGGGGTGTACGGCGCCGACACCGAGGCCGCCGTGACCGCCTGGCAGCAGCAGGCCGGCCTGACCGCCGACGGGGTGGCCGGCCCGGCCACCTGGCAGAGCGTGTACACCGCGGCGGTGCGGATGGCGGCTTCCGGCCCGGTGGCCCGGCTGAGCCCGCTGCCCGCCCCGGCCGGGGCGCTGGGCCCCGGCGACGAGGGCGCCGGCGTGGCGGTGCTGGGCCAGGTGCTGGATTTTCTGGCCCACTGGCTGCGGGAGGTGCCGCCCAGCGGCGGCGGCGACCGGTTCACCCCGGAGATGGAGGCTTCGGTGCGGGCGGCCCAGGCGGTGCTGGGCCTGCCGGTGACCGGCACGGTGGCCGCCGGGGACTGGCGTACCCTGACCGGGGCGGCGTCCGCCCTGTACGCCGTGACCCCCGGCACCGCCGCCCCCCGGCCGGAGGGTATCTGGCCCGGGTACACGCTGGCGGCGGGCAGCGCCGGGACGGCGGTGCTGTCGGTACAGCAGTGGCTGAACGCCCTGGGCGGGGTGGACTGCCGGTTCGCCTTTGTGCCCGAGACCGGCTTTCTGGACGCGCCGACCCTGGCCGCCCTGGAGACCTACCAGGCCGCCGCGGGGCTGAGCCCCGCCGGGGTGGTGGACGACGAGGTGTGGCGCCGGCTTTCCGCCGACGCCGCCCCCTACCTGCCGGAAGGAGGGCAGTGTGATGGCGAAACTGTTTGTGTATGACGGGTATACCGACCGGTTCCTTGTCTACCCGTCGCTGAAAGAATCCGACCCGATGCCCTATGCGACTGGCGGCACCCTGACGGTGCGGGAGTTCCGGGGGTCCAGCGCGGCCAACGTGCTGTGGACCACCACCGCCGCCATGGAGGCCTGGAACCTGACCCGCCGGCGGTACGGCGCGGGCATTCCGGTGGGGTATGCCTTCAAGCGCATCTGGGAGGGCGGCCACGGCACCACCAGCCAGCACTATGCGGGGGTGGCCTTTGACGTGGGGCAGCGCAGCAGCGCCGCCAACCGCCGCAAGATCCACGCCGCCGCCACCGCCACCGGCGCCTGGGGGTATGTGGAACCCCTTTCGATGACCCCCACCTGGGTCCACTTTGACCGGCGGTACGGCAAGCCGGCCTGCCCGAACACCACGGCCGGCTACCCCACCTGCCGCCGGGGGGACCGGAACACCTATGTGCTGATTTTGCAGGACGCCCTCAACGCCCTGGGCTACCCGGCCGGCGGGCTGGACGGCATCTTCGGTTCCCGCACCGAGACCGCCCTGAAGGGCGCCCAGCGCAGCTTCGGCCTGACGGCGGACGGGGTGTGCGGCTGCGCCAGCTGGCGGCAGATCGCCGCGGCCAGCGTGGGCATCGGGCGGACCAAAACGGTGGTTGATTCCTGACCCGGCCATGTTATAATGGAGGAAAGGGAATCGTTTCCGGCCGCCCGGCCGGGCCAAAAAAAGAGGAGGTCCAACATGCCGTCCATTCTGGAATTTTTGCGCACCCGCCGCACCTACCGCCGGTTTTTGCCCAAACCCGTGCCGGACGCCGTACTGCGGGAAGCCCTGGAGGCTGCCCGCATCGCCAGCTGCGGGTCCAACCGGCAGACGCTGAAGTATGCGCTGGTGCAAAGCCCCGCCGCCGTGGCCGAGATGAACCGGCTGGTGCGCTGGGCTGCCTACCTGCCCCCGGCCCAGGGCTACCCCAAAGCCGGCGAGACCCCCACCGCCTTTATCGCGGTGTTTCAGGACGAGAGCCTGCCCGGGGTGAACGACACCGACGCCGGCCTGGCCCTGGGCAGCCTGACCGCCGCGGCCTGGGCCTACGGGGTGGGCAGCTGCATCATGGGCAACATCGACCGGGCCCAGATCAAGACGCTGCTGGGGCTTTCCGACCGGGAACGGCTGCGGCTGCACAGCGTGGTGGCGCTGGGCTACCCGGCCCACCAGAGCCATCTGGTGCCGATGCGGGAGGGCAGCACCCCCTATTACCTGGACGAAAACCGGGACTACTGCGTCCCCAAGCGCCCGATGAGCGAGATTCTGCTGGCCGACCTGTAAAACGCGGCCCCGGCACAACAAAGCAGCCCGCCCGGCAGCCTGTTCGGCTGCCGGGCGGGCTGCTTTGTTGTTGGAAGTACGCTCGGGACGATCACTCGGCGGCGTTGGCCGCGTCGCCGGCGGCTGTGCCGGACTTGTCGGCGGGCAGGCGGGGCACCGCGTTGAGGATGCGCATGAACTCCTCGCCGCTGATGGTCTCCTTGTCATAGAGGTATCCGGCGATCTCGTCCAGCTTGGCCCGGTTTTCCTGCAGGATGCGGCGGGCCTTTTCATGCTGGCGGCGCACCAGCGCCACCACCTGGTCGTCCACATTGGCGGCGGTGCGCTGGCTGCAGGCCAGGCTGGTATCGCCGCCCAGGTAGGCGTTGTTGACCGTTTCCAGCGCCACCATGTCGAAATCGTCGCTCATGCCGTAGCGGGTGATCATGGCCCGGGCCAGCCTGGTGGCCTGCTCGATGTCGTTGGAGGCGCCGGTGGTCACCGAGCCGAAGACCACCTCCTCGGCGGCCCGGCCGCCGGTGAAGGTGGCGATCTTGGCCAGCAGTTCCTCCTTGCTCATCAGCACCCGGTCGCCCTGCTCCACCTGCATCGTGAAGCCCAGCGCGCCGGAGGTGCGGGGCACGATCGTGATTTTCTGCACCGGGGCGGAGTGGGACTGGATGGCCGCCACCAGCGCGTGGCCCACCTCGTGGTAGGCAACGATGCGGCGTTCCCGGTCGCTGAGGATCTGGTTTTTCTTCTGGGCGCCGGCCAGGATGGTGTCCACCGCCTCCTGCAGATCGGCCTGGGTGACGGCCAGCCGCTGGCGGCGCACCGCCCCCAGCGCGGCTTCGTTGACGATGTTGGCCAGCTCGGCGCCGGAGGCGCCGGAGGTCATGCGGGCGACGACCGAGAAATCACAGTCGGGGGCAAGGCGGACCTTTTGGGCGTGCAGCCGCAGGATGGCTTCCCGCCCTTTGAGGTCGGGCAGCTCCACCGGCACCCGCCGGTCGAACCGGCCGGGGCGGGTCAGGGCGGGGTCCAGGCTTTCGGGGCGGTTGGTGGCCGCCAGGATGATGACCCCCTTGGTGGCGTCGAAGCCGTCCATCTCGGTGAGCAGCTGGTTCAGCGTCTGCTCCCGCTCGTCGTTGCCGCCGACGGCGCCGGCGCCGTCCCGCTTTTTGCCGATGGTATCGATCTCGTCAATAAAGACGATGCATGGCGCTTTTTCTCCGGCCTGCCTGAACAGGTCCCGCACCTTGGAGGCACCCATGCCCACAAACATCTCCACAAACTCGCTGCCGGCGATGCTGAAGAAGGGCACCCCGGCTTCGCCGGCCACCGCCCGGGCCAGCAGGGTCTTGCCGGTGCCCTGGGGGCCCACCAGCAGCACGCCCTTGGGCATTTTGGCGCCGATCTCCTCATACCGTTTGGGGTTGTGCAGGAAATCCACGATCTCCTGCAGGCTCTCCTTGGCCTCGTCCTCGCCGGCCACGTCGGCAAACTTGATGGCCTCGCTTTCCTCCACCACATACTGTTTGGCGCCGGACTTGCCGCCGCCGAACATCATGGCGTTGGCGCCGCCCATCTCCCCCATGCGCTTGCGCATCATGTGGTTGGCCCAGGTGGCCAGCAGGATCAGCGGCAGGAACATGGCCAGGATGTTGAGCAGGTAATCAAAAATGCCGGGGTTGTTGACCACCTTGTCGAACTTGACGCCGGCGGCCTCCAGCCGGTTGACGATGTCCAGGTCCTGGGGGATGGCATTGGTGGAATAGAGCTGGTTTTCGCTGTCCTCAAAGATGATCTCGTCGTCGTTGAGCTCCACGGTGGTCAGCTCGCCGTCCTCCAGCATCTGCAAAAAGGTGCCGTAGTCCACCTGCCGCACCCCGGCGCGGGCCAGCAGCGGCATGAACAGCGCGTTGAAGCCGATGACCAGCAAAAAGATGATGAGATAACTGGCCCACAGGGATTTTTTGGGGTCCCGGGGCGCTTTTGTCTCCTGCATAATGGGGCATCCTCTCTGCGGCGGCGCACAGCCGGCCGCTTGAATTCTACCCCTCAAGGATGCGCCGGAAAAATGAACAGGGTGTGACCGCAATTTTACCGATTTGCAAAATCCGGGCAAACTTTCTGTGTCAGCCGGACGGCGCTTCGGCCAGGACGGGGTCGGGCTGCCAGCCGGTCACCGGCAGGGCCCCGGTCCGGGTGTCGCCGTTCAGCAGGCTTTCCAGCGGCAGCAGGGCGGTGACCACGGTGTGGTCCACCCAGCTGCCGCAGACCACCCACTCCCCTTCCAGCAGGGCGCGGGGGCAGGTGCCCTCGCCCAGCGTGTCGGGCAGGGCGAAGGCGGTCAGGGCCTGGCCGGTGGCCGCGTCAAAGAGCCAGACCTCCCCGCTGACCGGGCTCATGACCCGCAGCGCCGCGTAGATGTCGGTCCCGTCGTCCCGGGTGCCGAAGTTGACGCATTCGTAGCCGTACTGGTCCGCGCCTCTCGTCCAGTTGATCTGCTCCACCTTGTCGCCGGTCAGGTCCATCACGACAAAGTCAAGGCCGGTGCTTCGGCGATCGGCCGCCTCGCCGTCAAAGATAATCCGGTTCCAGTAGGCCCTGCGGGGGGTCATCCACTCGAAGGTGAGGGAGCTCTGGCTGGCCTGCCAGATGGATTCGGTGTAGAGCAGCCGGTCTTCGCCGGTCGCCAGGTCCCACAGCCGGTAGTCGTAGCTGATGGAGTTGGAAAGCTGGTTCACAAGGTTGGTGTTGCCGGCCAGTTCCAGCGAGCGCAGGTCCACCGGCGAGCGGTTGTGGAGGTAGAGCACGCAGCTGCCCGCCATGGCGTACACCGTGCTGCTTTCGGCCCGGGGCAGCGGGCGCACCGAAACGCTGCCGTCCAGCCCCAGCCGCATCAGCCGGGCGCAATTCTCGCCGGAGGTATAGGACCCGTACAGGGCCTGCCCGTCGGTGTACAGTTCCCCGCGCAGACTGTAGTGGAGCCTCATCGCCTGGTCGTCGTCCAGGTCGGGGAATTCGCAGAGCCAGTCCCGCACGCCGGTGGCCGGGTCCAGCCGTTCCAGCCGGGGCGGCTGCCGGTACAGCTGCTCCCGGGCGTCCTGGGCGGCCGCCGCCTGGTCGTAGTCCCCGCCGCCGCCCAATCCGTCGATCAGCTCCCGGTTCCATTCCTGCCAGGCCTCCCACACCGCCTGGTCGGCACCGCGGTAGAACAGGTGGGGCGTGCCGTCCAGCACAAAGAGCAGGTAGACATACCGGTCGGCCAGCCAGGCCGGGCACTGGGTGCCGTCATGGCTGCAATGGGACCAGGGGCACAGCGGCGTCTGAACGCCGGAGGGATCCAGCCGGCAGACCACCCCTTCGGTGCGGGAAAGGCCGGCGGGGACAATGCTGTAAAAGACCTGGCCGTCGTCCTGCCGCAGCGGCGTCAGCGGCCCGGCCAGGGCCGGGACGGCGGTCTCGGGGGTGGCGGCGGCCGTCTCGGGGGTGGCGGTCCCGGCGGAGGAGGCCGCGCCGCAGCCGGTCAGGCAGAGCGCCGCCAGGCAGAGCACCGCCAGAAGACGGCGGGTCAGGGTTTCCATGCTTCTCTCCTTTCTGTGGGGCGGGGGCGGCGGGGCGGCGGGGGTCAGAATTCCTCCCGCACGCCCAGATGCAGGCAGAGCCAGGTCCGCTCGGTATCGCCCCAGGCATTGCCGGCGGCGCAGGTCATCAGCACGCCGCCCCGGGCGCTGTACAGGCCGCTCTCCTCAAAATCGGTGCCGGCGGGGGGCGCCCAGTCCCCCAGGCCGTCCAGTTCGTTGAAACGGGTCCAGGCGGGCAGGCAGACGGCCGGGTCCGGCGGGGTGCCGGGGCGGCCGTACTCGGTGCCGAAATCCATCCAGAGGGTGACCAGCTTGTTGGTGCGGCTTTCCACCACCACCATCAGGCAGGGGTTGTACTCGTTCTCCTCGGGGAAGACGCTGATGCGGGTGAAGCCCAGCGAATCGTTGGAATAGTAGACCCGCCCGCCGTTGTGTTCCAGCAGGGTTTTGCCCACGCTGCACCAGATGTCGTCCAGCACGCCGGCGGTGTACAGCTGGTCCAGCAGGTCGGTCAGGTATTCGTACATGGTCCAGGCATCCCAGATCATCTCCCCCTGGATCTGGCCGCTGGCGGTGTAGAGCAGCGGGTCCTCCCCCGCCGCCGTCCCTTCGGCCGCGGGGGTGCCGTACTGGGAGCCGTAGACGCTCAGGAAGGCGGCGTTCTGGGCTTTCAGCTGGCGGATCAGGTAGTAATCCTCCCCGGTGGGGACCAGGGAGGTGTAGGGCTGGTCCATGGCGGCGGGGCGGTCCAGCAGGGCGGCGTCGCTCAGGGCGAACCAGGCCAGCGGGGTGGCGGCCAGCAGCGCCACCACCGCCGCGCAGCCCGCCGCCAGGGCCAGGCTGCGGCGCCGGGAACGGGGGTCAGGCATGGGGTTCCTCCTTTTCGGGGGCGGCGGGCCGGGCCCGCCGCAGCACAAAGCGGACGGCCGTGCCCTGCCCGGGGGCGCTGTCAAAGGTCAGGGCGGTGCCGTGGGCTTCGGCGATGCGGGCGCAGAGCGCCAGCCCCAGCCCGCTGCCCCCCTGTTTGCGGGCGCGGGACTTGTCCACCATGTAAAAGGGTTCGGTGATGCGGTCCAGCTGGTCGGCGGGGATGCCGCAGCCCCGGTCCCGCACCGTGACCCCGACGGTGTCGGGGCCGGGGTCGAAGGCGACGGTGACGGCGCCGCCGGGGTCGGCCTTGGCGGCGTTGGTGAAAAGGTTGAGCAGCAGGTCGCAGAGCAGGTCGGGGTCGCCCTGGACCCACAGCCCGGTGGCCGGGGCCAGGACGCGGCCGCCGGCCGGGCGCAGGGCGGGCGCGGCGGCGCGGACCGCCTCGGCCACCGCGGCGTCCAGCGGCATCGGGGCGAGGGTGAGGCCCTCCTCATCCAAACGGAGCAGCCGCAGCAGCTTGCCGCTCAGCTCCTCCAGCCGGCGGGCTTCGTGAAAGATGGCGCCGGCGGCCTCCCGCTGTTCGTCGGGGTCGGGCTGCATCGTGCGCAGCAGGTCGGCGTAGCCCAGGATGCCGGTCATCGGGGTCTTGAGTTCGTGGGTGAAGGCGCCCATGAAGTCCTCCCGCTGGCGCACCGAGAGTTCCAGCGCATCCACCTTCTCCTGCACGGCGGCGGCCATCTGGTCAAAGTTCTCGCTCAGCTCGCCGATCTCGTCGCCGGTGTGGATGCCGGTGCGCAGGGCATAGTCGCCGGCGGCGATGCGGCGGCTGGCCCGGCTGAGCAGCGCCAGCGGCCGGGTGAGCCGGTGGGACAGCACCGCCGCCACCAGCCCGGCCCCGGCCAGCACCGCGCCTTCCAGCAGCAGGAAGCGGCGCAGGCTGCGGGTGCGGGCGTCAAAGACTTCGGTCAGGTCAAAGGCCGAGTAGAGGGTCAACCCGTTGAGCAAATCGCTGCGCCAGACCCGCCAGACCCGCCCGGCCCAGCGGGTGACCACCGACTGGCCGGCCCCGGGCAGGGTGCCGGTCCAGCCGGCGGGAAAGGTGGAATACCAGCTTTGCTGCAAAGCGTCCCCAGCCTGGGCCTGTTCGGTGGGCAGCAGCGCCCGCAGCTGGTCCCGCCCGCCGCCGATCCGGCTGCAGAAAGGCCCCAGCGCGGTCTGATCGACGGCGTCCCCCTGGCGCAGCAGGGACAGCACCTCGCTTTCCACCGCCGAGCAGGTCATGCCGTGCTGGCCCTGTTCCTGCCGGGCGGAGGCGGTGAGCCGGTCGGTGAAGTCGCCGTAGAGCAGCGCGCTGCCGCCCAGCGCAAAGAAAGCCACCACGACCAGCAGCATACTACAGACAAGTTTGGCGGAAAAGCGCATGGGGCGGCTCCCTCCTTGTGGGCCCCGGCGGGCGGGGCGGGCTTATTTGCCGCGGGCAGGGGGGGTGTCGTCCTCCCGGCGCAGGCGGTAGCCCACCCGGTAGACGGTCTCGATCTGTTCCTGCCAGCCGAGTTTTTTGCGCAGCCGCTGGATGTGCAGGTCCAGGGTGCGGGTGTCGGTGAGCTCGGCGCCCCAGACCCGCTCGTACAGCACATCCCGGTAGAGCGCCGCGCCCCGGTTGCGCATGAGCTGTTCCAGCAGCGCGAACTCCCGCGGGGTCAGGTCCACCGGGCTGCCGTTTTGGGTGACCTGGCGGGCCACCACGTCCAGCGTGACCCCGAAGGCCGTCAGCGTCTGCCCGCCCCGGCCGGCCCGGCGCAGCACCGCGCCCACCCGGGCCAGCAGCTCTTCCACCTCGAAGGGTTTGACCAGGTAGTCGTCCGCCCCGAGGCTCAGCCCCCGCACCCGGTCCTTGGTGGAGCCCTTGGCGGTGATGAAGATGACCGGCGTGCCCATGGGCTGCAGATATTCCAGCAGCTCGTAGCCGTCCAGCCCCGGCAGCATGATGTCCAGCAGCGCCAGGTCAAAGTCCTGCGCTTCGATCAGGTCGGCGGCGGCGATGCCGTCGTGGGCCACCGTGCAGGCATAGCCGGCCCGTTTCAGGCTGACTTCGATGAGCCGGGCGATGGTCCCCTCGTCCTCCACGATCAGAATGCGGTTCACGGCGCGTCTCTCCTTCCCGGGCGTATTTCCTGAACTTGCTTCCTGCGTTTACCATACGATAAACTTGTATCCCCCTTGTATCCGGGGTGCAAAACGGCACAAAACAGGGCCCCCTGTCCGGAGGCCCGCTGTGCTGCGTACAAATATGGGAACTGCTGAAACTTTGCGATTGGCTGCGCTCAGCCGCGTTAGGCGATCGCCGGTCTCCGGCCTAAGAGCCGGGCCTGCGGCCCGGTTGGCCTCCGACACGCCGCTGCGGCGGCAGTACGCGGCTGTTGCCCCTTGTGCAGCGTGTCGAGGAACTCGACACGCTAAGCTCAGCCGTGCAGGGCGCTGCGCAGCGCGGCCAGCAGCTCGTTCTGGTAGCTGTGGCTGAAGGTGCCGTGCAGCAGCTTGGGCAGGGCTTCCTCCTGCAGGCGGCGCCAGCTTTCGGCTTCCCGCCCGGGCAGGATGGGCACAAAGGCCACCCCGTTGGCGGCGGCGGCCTGGGCGTCGCCCATCGCGTCGCCCACCATCATGACCTTGCGGCCCTCATACCCGCAGCGGAGCATCACGGCGATGGAGTTGGCCTTGCTGCCCACCTCCTGCCCGAAGATCACGTCGGCATGGCGGGCCAGGCCGTAGCGGGTCCACTCGCTCTCGATGGCCGACTCGTTGGCGGCGGACACCACCGCCACGTCGGCCACGGCGTGCAGCTGGCGCAGGCTGGTCTCCACCCCGGGGAAGGGTTCGAAGGTGGGTTCCAGCGCCTGGATGCGCCGGTTGCAGGCGTTGTTCCACTCCTGCAGTTTGCGCAGCGCCACGCTGCCGGTGCGCAGCAGTTCCTGCTGCAGGCTGCCGGTGCTCAGCTCGGTGGCGGTGCGCACCCAGTTGGAGATGTCCTCGGCGCCGGGGACCTCGATGCCCCGGTTTTTCAGCCGGTCAAAGATCAGCACCACGCTTTCGAACCGGGAGATGCCCCGGGTGATGCCGAAGAGGTTGATCTCCTCCCAGGCTGCGGTGATGTAGTCGGCTTCCTCATCCAGTGAAAAGACCCGGATCAGCTCAGGGCAGAAGACCGTGCAGTGCTTGATGCGCACCGTGTTCATCACGCAGCCATCCGAATCCATACAGACCAAAAACTCACGGCGTTTGACAAACTCCGTTAACGCGCTCGCCATGAAGACAAACCCCCTTTGACCTTGAAAATGCGACCACTCCTCCTGGCGCGGCGGGCCCGGCCGGGCGGCTGTGCGCCCGGCCGGGCCCCGCGCTCTCCCTTTTATCATAGCAGACCCGGGCGGAAAAGCCAAGGGTTTTTGGAAAATCTTACAAAAGAATTTTCGGTCTGCCTGTATTTTTGGCAAAAGGTTTGCCTTTTACCCGGCCGTGTCCGGCCCGCCCAGCGCCTGGCCGATGGGCATGTGCAGCACCAGGTTGGCCAGGGCGTCGGCCGGGGTGGGCTGCTTGTTGATGACCACCAGCCGCTCGCCCCGGTAATACCGCACCAGGCTGGCCGCCGGGTAGACCACCAGGCTGGTGCCGCCCACGATCAGCATGTCCGCCGCCCGCACCGCGGCTTCGGCTTTGGCCCAGACATCCATGTCCAGCCCTTCGCCGTAGAGCACCACGTCCGGCTTGACCAGTCCCCCGCATTCGGCGCAGCGGGGCACGCCGTCGCCGCCGGCGGCCTCGATGTACTCCACCGGGTAGAAGGCCCCGCACCGGGTGCAGTAGTTGCGCAGGGTGGACCCGTGCAGCTCATAGACGGTGCGGCTGCCGGCGGCCTGGTGCAGCCCGTCGATGTTCTGGGTGATGACGGCGGTCAGCTTGCCCTGGCGTTCCAGCTCGGCCAGCCGGCGGTGGGCCGCGTTGGGCCCGGCGCCGTGGACGATGAGCTTTTCCCGGTAGAAGCGGTAGAATTCGGCCGTATGCTCCACAAAAAATTCATGGGAGAGCATGACCTCGGGCGGATAGTCGAATTTCTGGTGGTACAGCCCGTCCACGCTGCGGAAATCCGGGATGCCGCTTTCGGTGGAGACGCCGGCGCCGCCGAAAAAGACGATGCGGCTGCTTTGGGCGATGAGTTTTTCCAGTTCGGGTACCATGGGAACACTCCTTTCCACGGGGGCTGCCAAAAACGCGGCGGCCGCTTGTGCCCGCCGGGCGGCGGGGGTATAATGGACAAAAAGGGAGGGATGCCGAATGCACGTCATCACCGAGGCGGATGTATTCAGCCGGCTGCCCCGGCGGCAGGCCGACACCAACAAGGGCAGTTTCGGCCGGGTGGCGGCGGTGGCCGGCTGCATGGCTTACCGGGGGGCGGCCGCGCTGTGCTGCGAAGGGGCGCTGCGCACCGGCGCCGGGCTTGTGTACCTGGCGGGGGTGGAGCCGGTCATCGCGCTGGCGCTGGCCCGCACGCCGGAATGCTGCGCCCTGCCCTGCCGCACCGACCCGGACGGGGGCATTCTGGCGGCGGACGCGGCCGCGGTGCGCCGCCGCTTTGCCGAATCCCCCGCCGTGCTGCTGGCCGGGCCGGGGCTGGGCCCCACCGCCGGCCAGGTGCTGGCGGCGCTGCTGGGCCCCGGGGCCCCCTGGCGGGGGGCGGTGCTGGACGCCGACGCCCTGAACGCCCTGGCCGCCGGCGAGCTGGGGGCGGCGCCCTGCCTGCCCCCCGACACCCTGCTGACCCCCCACCCCGGCGAGATGGCCCGGCTGCTGGACACCACGGTGGCGGCGGTGCAGGCCGACCGGCCGGCGGCGGCGCGCCGCTGCGCCCGGCGGTTCGGCTGCGTGGCGGTGCTCAAGGGCGCCGGCACGCTGGTGGCGGCGCCGGACGGGCGGCTGGTGCAAAACCCCACCGGCAACCCGGGGCTGGCCCGGGGCGGCAGCGGCGACGTGCTGGCCGGGATGCTGGCGGCGCTGCTGGCCCAGGCGCTGCCGGCCTTTGACGCGGCGCTGTGCGGGGTGTGGCTGCACGGCGCCGCCGCCGACCTGTGCGCCCGCCGCACCAGCCAGATGACCATGCTGCCCCATGACATCCTGCAGGACCTGGGGGAGCTGCTGGGGGCCCGGGGGCTGTGATACCCGGGGCCATACAGGCCATAGACTGTCTAAAATCGTCGCCGTCGGCGGACATGCGCCGACGACGGCGACACCGCCAGGGAAATTTTGCGGCAAATTGTGTGCGAGGAGCTTTGCTCCGAGTGCGCGATTTGCCGTAAAATTTTGTCGAAGGGGATACACAAGGGGAAACAGCCGCGTTAGGCAATTGCCGTGCGCGGCTGTTGCCTCTTGTGCAGCGCGGCGGGGTTCAGTTGGGCTTTGGGCCCCGGTACTGGCGGCGGGACCAGCGCCCGGGCAGCGGGATGCTGCAGACGATGGCGATGCCCAGCGCCAGGGCCACCGCGATCTTGAGGGTCTCGACCCCCTTGGCGGCGAAGAGGGTCTCCTGGTTGGTGAGCAGGTAGTAGGCGGTGTAGTAGATGCCGGCCCCGGGCACCAGCGGGAAGATGCCGCAGAGCAGGAACAGGGTGATGGGCGCCCGGTGGGCGATGGCAAAGAACCGGGCCAGCCCGGTGAGGGGCAGCGCCGCCACCAGGGTGGCCACCGGGCCGGACAGCCCCGCCGCGGTGCAGAGGATGTAGACCAGCCACCCCACCGCCCCGGTGAGCCCGCAGCACCAGAAATGCCGCCGGGGCGTCTGGAAGGCGACGGCGAAGCAGACGGTGGCCAGGATGGCGACGGCGAACTGGACCAGGCAACCGGGCAGGGAAAACGGCTGCAGCATCATAACGGCACCCCCAAAAGATTGTTGGCGATCAGGTAGGTCAGGGCCACGCCGCAGGCCAGGCAGCCGGCCACCAGCAGCGCGTCGAACAGCCGGATGGTGCCGGAGAGATAGTCGGCGTTGATCAGGTCCCGGATGGCCATGGTCAGCGCCACGCCGGGGGTGAGGACCATCAGCGCCCCGATGATGGCGTGGGGCGCCTGATACCCGGCCCCCCACAGCGGCGCCGCCGCCAGGCAGAGGGCGGTACACACCGCCGCGCCCGCAATGTCGGTAAAGACCTTGCTGACCCCCGTCCGGCCGAACAGCCGCAGCAGCCACATTTCGGCCAGGCCGGCGAAAAAGGCGGTGATGACCTCCTGTGCGCCGCCGCCGAACAGGTAGCCGAAGCAGGCGCTGCCCACCGCCCCGGCCAGCCAGGCCAGCCGGCGGCCGTATTCCGGCAGGGCGCGGGCTTCGGCCAGGGCGGCTTCGGCCCCCGCCAGGTCCAGCCCGCCGGCGGCCAGCTGGCGGGACAGGGCGTTGACCGCCTCCACCCGGCCCAGGTGGATGCGGACCCGGGGGATGTGCCGCACCGCCGACAGTTCCCCCGCCTCGCTTTCCGCCGAGGCAAAGATGCCGTTGGTGAGCACATACACATGGAAGCCCCGCACCCCCAGGCTGCGGGCCATGATCTCCATGGTTTCCTGGGCGCGGAAGACTTCGCCGCCGTTTTCCAGCATGGTCTTGCCGGCTTCCACCACCAGCTCCATGGCGCGGTCGGTCATATGGGTTCCTCCCTACGTTGTGGTCTGCCGCCCCGGCGGCGGTGCTCCCACACCGCCCAGCCCGCCGCGGCCAGCAGGCTGAGGGCGCTGCCCGCGAGCCCGGCCGGTACGCCGGGGTGGCGGTAGCGCAGCCGGATCTGCTGCTCGCCGGGTTCCAGCCGCACCCCCATCAGCCCGCCGAACACCGCTTCCAGCTCGGCGGGCTCGCCGTTGACGGTGAGCTCCCAGTGGTCGGCGTCCTCCCAGGCGAAGGAGAGGACCAGCAGGTCCTTCTCGGCGGTGCCCACGGCGGTCAGCTCGATGGTGCCGCCCTCCCGGATGGTCAGGTCTTCGGGGGCGCCCGCCTGCAGCCAGGCGGCGGCTTCGGCCAGGGCGGTCTCGTCCAGGCTGCAGACCTGGATGGCGGCCCGGGCGGCGGCGGAATCGGCAAAGCCCAGGTAGAGCTCCACCGTCTGCCCGGCGGCAAAGGTGCCCAGCGGCATCACGCCGCCCATGGAATCCAGGGTGAAGTACTCGCCCAGCAGCGTCCCGTCCACCCGCACGTCGGCGGGCAGCGCCTCGTCGGTGCCGGGGATGGCCAGGTAGCAGGGCCCGGCGCAGGCGGTGGTGAACCGCAGCGTGATGCCCTGGTCCCCTTCCAGGAAGGTGATGGCGGCGGGCTGCAGCGGGGCGTCGGCGCCCGGCGCCAGGGCGGTGAGCATCTCGTTCTGCAGCGCGAAGGTGTCGGTGCTGCCGGCGGTCTCCACCGCCAGGGCGCCGCTGCTGGCGGTGTAGGCCAGGGGCAGCGCGGCGGGGTTTTCATACACCGCCAGCTCGGTGCCGGTGTCGAGCGGGCGGTAGTGCCCCGGCACCGGGCGGGAGCCGTCGCTGTACAGGTAGCGGATGCCCAGCAGGCTGTCGGCCACGCCGGTGGACCCCCAGCCGTAGATGGAGGAGTTCACATACCCGAGGCTTTCCAGCAGCTCCTTGGCCGAGCTGGCCTTGGTGGAGGAATAGTGGCTGATGCCCCAGTACCCCAGCAGCATCGGGTCGTTGAGGGTGCGGCGGAAGTTCTTTTCGATGCGGCAGTACCCGCCGTCCTGCGCCCGGATGGCGGCGACGGCCTCGGTGTTCCGGTCATAGAACTGCTCGAACCCGCTGCGGGTGTAGCTTTCGAACTTGCGCAGGGCCAGCACGGTGTTGGCCCCCAGGTCCCCGGCCAGCAGCAGGGCCAGCAGCACCGCAGCCGCCCGCCGGGCCCCGGCGCCCCGGCCCCGCAGCGCCGCCGCGGCCAGCGTGCCCAGCAGCAGGGCCCCCGCCGCCGCCAGCTTGCAGGCCGAAGCGTTCTGCCCGGCGGCCAGCGGGTAGCCGGCGCACCAGATCGCCCCCAGCGCCGCGGCCCACGCCAGCGCCCGGCGGGAGGGCGGCGGCCCGGCCAGCGCCAGGGCGGCCAGCAGCACCAGGAACAGGCTGATGAGGAAGCTGTACCGGCAGGGGAACCAGACCGGCTCCTTGAAGCCGTGCCAGACAAGGTCCAGCCCCCGCACCCAGCTGCACAGCGCCAGCAGGGCCAGCAGCGCCCCGGCGGCGAGTTTTTCCCGCCGGGGGCGGGCGCCGGTGAAGAAGAGCAGGACCAGCGCCGCCGTGACCGTGCCGCAGTAGAGGTTGGGCAGAGTGCCGGTGACGTCCGACCAGAAAAAGTTGCCGAAAAACAGCCGGTAGGGCAGCTGCCAGAGCGGGTAGTTGGGCGACAGCGAGAAATCCAGCGCAAAAAGGCTGCCCTTGCTCTGCTCCACCTCCAGCAAGGCGGGCAGCAGCAGGCCCAGCGCCAGCCCCGCCCCCAGCGCCCCCGACCCGGCAAAAAGCCCCAGGCGGCGCAGCAGGCCGCCGGCGCGGGGCCGGCGCAGCCAGAACCAGAAGAAATACAGCACGCTGAACAGGCAGACCGCCCAGGCGGTGTAGAAGTTGAACAGCGTGCAGGCGAAGACCAGCAGGGTCAGCGGCCAGTGGCGGCCGGTCTCGGCCAGGGCCTCCACCGCCCAGAGCAGCAGCGGCGCCAGCATCACCACGTCCATCCAGAGGATGTTCTGGCTGTAGACGACGCAGAAGGCGCACAGGCTGTACCCCAGGCTGAGGAAGGGCAGCAGCCGGCCGGCGCTGCCCGTATGCCGCTGCAGCAAAAAGCAGCAGGCCGCGCCGGTGCAGGCGGTGCGCAGCGCAAACACCAGCTGGACCACCCAGGGGATGGCCCGCACCGGGAACAGCAGGTACAAAAGGTTGAAGGGGCTGTTCATGTAATAGGCGAACAGCCCCAGCGTGCTGCCGCCGCAGAGCTTGGCGAAGCTGTAGAAAAAGCCGCCCTGGCGCACCCGCCGCCACATGTCGGTGATGTAGTTGACGTACAGGCCGTTCAGGTCGCCGGTGAGCAGGGTGCCGTCCCCGAAGGGGGCGAAGCCCAGCAGGGCGTAGACCGCCAGCACCAGCAGCAGCGAAAGGCCGAAGGCCAGGGCGTTGTTGCGCCGCTGCCGGCGGCGCAGGGTCAGGATGGGCATGGGGGCTCCTTTGTGCGAAGGGATGCGGAAGGCCGGGGGCCTGCGGTCAGCGGATGTTGTCCCGCACGGCGGCAAAGGCCGGGTCGGTGCGGTAGAGGTGGGCCGCGATGGCCTCCATGAGCTGGTAGTCATGCTCCGAGTCGATGTCGATGATGCCGGTGTCCATCATGACGCTGACCCCGATCTTGCCGTGCCAGAGCAGGCCGTCGGTGTTGCCGGCCAGGAAGTCCCGCCCGAAGACATAGATCGAGGCGTTCACGTCAAACACTTCGGGGGCCTGCTGGCGGCCGGTGAACTCGCTGCGGTTCACCTGCTCCACATGGTCCCCCACCGTCTTGACCATGTTGAACCAGGGGTTGCGCCGGGCTTCGCAGACGCTGAACACCAGGTCCAGGTCGGGCCGGGCGGCCTTTTTCTCAAAGGCGGCGGCCACGTCGGCGGCGGTGCGCAGCGGGCTGGTGATGTCCAGGTCCATCAGCGCGTCGTAGGGCCGGCCGGTCTTTTGCTCCATCCGGCGCAGGCTGTCCTGGTAGACGGCCATCTTGGGCACCCGGTCCCCGGCCAGCGCCTCGCCCCGGGGCAGAAAGACCACCTCGGGGTACTTGTCCGCCACCAGGGCGGCCAGCTCGGGGCTGTCGGTGTTCAGCGCCAGATCCACCGCCAGTTCCGGGTGGGACTTGCAGAACAGATCGGCGGCGCTGAGCGAATAGTAGACCAGCGGGTGGCCGCAGAAGGTCTTGAGGTTCTTGTTCCGGAACCCCTTGCTGCCGGCGCGGCCGCAGATGGTGATGAGCAAACGCTGCATGGGTCATACCTCCCCCAGTGTCAGTTTCAAAACGTCCAGCGCGTCGGCGGGCGGGTTGGGGCTTTCGCCCCCCGCCCCCAGCGCGTAGTCAAGAAAAGCGTCCATCTCCCGCAGGTAGCGGGCGTTGACGGGTTCCTCGTACCGGTCCACCCGGCCGTCCGGCCAGGTGAGGGTGCCGGCGCCGAAGTCGGCCACCAGGCTGCCTTCGGGGCAGAACAGCTCGATGCTGCGGCGGTAGCCCCGGCCGAAGTAGTCCAGGTGTACTTCGGCCAGCAGGTGCGGGTAGCGGGCGATGTACAGCGATACATCGTCCGAGTCGATCTCCAGCTCGGAATAGTGGCCCTTGAGGTTGTACAGTTCCGCCGGCCGGCCGAACAGGTCCACCAGATAGTCCCATTCATGGATCAGGTCGATGGTCACCCCGCCGCCCAGCGCCCGCCGGGCGCTGTACACCGTGCGGTAGTCCACCCCGGGGCGCCAGTCCGGCAGGTAGGAGGAGCAGAGCACCCGGGCGCAGTAGGGGCGCAGCGTTTTCAGCGCCTGTTTGAGGGCCAGCATGGTGCCGCACCAGCGCATCGGCGCCGCCACATAAGCCTTCTGCCCGGCGGGGAGCAGGGCGGACAGGTCGGTGCCGGTCTGCTCGGCCGAGAAGATGGGCTTTTCGATGAAAAACGCCCCGGCCCGGCCCCGCAGCCGCCGCAGCGCATCGGCGTGGAGGCTGGTGGGGTTGGTGATGAAGACCAGGTCGTACCGGGGCAGGGCGGCGGGGTCCGCCGGGTCGGTGAACCGGGCGCAGAGCCGCTCTGCCGCGCCGGGGCGCAGCGGGCGGGCCGGGTCGCTGCGCAGCGCGTCGGCCCGCAGCGTCAGCCCGCGTTTTTCGCACAGTTCGGTCAGGTTCTGCAGGTGCCGGGTGCCGATGGACCCCAGCCCCACAAACAGCGCGGTCAGGCTTGGCATACAACCACGTCCTTTCGTAAATCAGCGCAGGCAGGCGAACGCAGCCGGTCCCATCCGCGCAAAGGCCGGGAACCGGGCGCCCGGGAAGGTCGGTCGGCCCCCGCCGGCGCGGCGATGCGGCGTTCCGGCGCCATGGCGGGCCGCCTTACCCCTGGACCTTGTCCATGATGGCGATGGCGGCCCGGTCCTGCTCGAAGCTCCAGCGGGGGGTCTCCCGCCCCTGCAGCACCCCGAAGAAGTTGAGCAGCTCGTCCACATAGGCGTTCTCGACGATGTTGTCGGAATAGCGGCTGTCGTGCTCAAAACTCGGGTAGGTGTCCACAAACCGTTTGTCGCCGTCGGCAAACCGGTACAGGGCCTTGGGGTTGCCCTCCCAGAACAGGTGGAGGCCGTCGCCGTAACATTCGAAGTTGCGCACCGCCATGGGGCTGACCACGTCGGCGGCCAGCACCCCCATCGCCCCGCTTTTGTGGGGCAGCAGCAGGGTGGCGCAGTCCGGGTAGGGCAGGCCCAGGCCGCTGATGGTGTCGGTGCGCACCGTCACCGCGGCCGGGTCCACCGGGCCGAAGGCGTCCAGCAGCCAGGGCAGGTCAATGCCCAGGATCTCCCGCACGCCGCCGGTGCGGGCGTCCCCCACAAAAAAGTTCCGGTAATTCTCCCAGGGGTGCCAGTCGGGCAGGTACTGGCCGATGTGGTAGATGTAGTGGACCGGCTTGCCGAAGTCGGCCACCTGCTGTTTGATGTACCGGGTCTCCCGCCGGTAGAGCATGGTGGAGGAGAGGAAGAGCGGGACCCCCTTTTCCGCCGCCAGGGCCAGGTTGCGGTCGTAGCCGTCCGCCACCAGGTTGAGCTCGGTGAAGACCGGCAGCCCGGCGGTGAGCAGCCGGGTGATCAGGTCGGCGTGGGCCAGCGGCGCCGTGCAGACCAGCGCGGCGTCGGGGGCGAAGGCGTCCAGCGCCGCGGGCAGGTCGGGGTAGGCGGCGCCCACCAGCCCCAGGTCCAGCGCTTCCTGCCGGCGGGCGGGGGCGCTGTCCACCCCGGCGAGCCGGATGGCCCCGTCGATGCCGCGGATGAGCCGGGCGCGGCGTTTGCCCATGGAGCCGAGGCCGACGATCAGAAGTTTCATACAAACAACCCCTTTTGTGTGAGTGTGGCCGCCCCGCGCAGCGGTCAGCGGCCGGCCGGCGCCGGGTCAAAGGCGGGCACCGGGCCGTCGTAGAAGGTTTTGGGGGCGCGCAGCCAGGGCGCGGCCAGGGCGGCGCGGAGCGCGGCGAGGATCCGCCCGCTGGTGTCGCCGCCGTAATAGGGGCTGCGCACGGCCCGGGCCCGGGCCGCAAAGGCCGGGGTCAGGGCGGTGCGCAGGGCGGTCTCGATGGCCCCGGCTTCCCCCGGGCAGCCGATGACGTTGTCGCAGAGGATGCGCCCGGCCTGCCGGCTGCCGATGTTGACGGCCGGCACCCCGAAGGTGGGGGTCTCGACCACGCCGGAGCTGGAATTGCCCGCCACCACCGCCGCATACTGCATGACCGAAAGGTAGCGGCGCAGCCCCAGGCTTTGCACAAAGCCCGCCCGGCCGGGGTGGGCGGCAGCGAAGGCGCGCAGGGCGGCGGTGCATTGCTGGCCGCCGGCGTCGGCGTTGGAGCCGGTGAGCAGCCAGAACACCCCGGGCACCGCCGCCATGGCCCGGCACAGGGCCGCGGCCTGGGCGGCCGGGTCGGGGGCGCCGGGGGCGGTCTCGGGGTGGTAGGTGACAAGGGCGAAGGGCCCGTGCAGGTCAAAGCCGGTGGAATCGCACAGTTCCTGCCGGCTCATTTTCGGCAGGGTGCGGATGTTTTCATCCCCCAGCCCGCCCACGCAGAAGACCCGGCCGGGCGCCTGCCCCATGCGCACCAGCCGGGCGGCGCTGTCGGCGCAGGAGGGAAAGTGGAGGGCGGCCATCTGGGTGATGCAGTGGCGGTAGTATTCGTCGGCGGCGCCCCGGGTCACGTCCCCGCCCGAGATGTGGGCGATGGGGATGTGCCGGGCCGCGGCGGCCGCCGCCACCGCGAAGATCTCGAACCGGTCGCCCAGCAGCAGGAGCAGGTCGGGGGGGTGGGCGGCGAAATAGCCGTCGAACACCTCCATCGTGCGGGCGATGGTGCGCGCAACGGGTTCGCCCGGCTCCTCGGCAAAGATCGGCAGCCGGGCCGCGATGGGCAGCCCGTCGGCCTCGATCTCGGCCACGGTGGCCCCCAGGCGGGCGCACAGGTGCGCCCCGGTGACCACCAGCGAGAGCGAAAGGTCCCGGCAGGACGCCAGCTTCTGCACCACCGGGCGCAGCAGGCCGTATTCCGCCCGGGTGGCGGTGACGACGGTGACGGTGGACATACGGTTCTCCTTTGCCGGGCGGCTCACAGCTCGATCTTTTCGTCCTCGGCGAAATCCCGGGGGGCGGGGCGGCCCAGCACCTCGTACCAGCGCATCGGGCTGATGCCGTCGCCGGGGCGCTTGGTGGTCAGGTTGTCGGCGGTGAAGGTCTCGCCGGCCCGGATGGGCCGCGCCGCCACGATGCTTTTGCGGGCCACGGCCTTGTTGGGGGCCTCGCTGGCGGTCAGGTGCTTGTGGCCGTCGCCGAGGGCGGCCTCCACATGGCGCACCGCCGCCACCATTGCCCGGAACTCGGCGGGGTCCAGGCTGGCTTTCTGGTCGGGGCCGGGCAGGGATTTGTCCAGCGTGAAGTGCTTTTCGATGACCTGGGCGCCCAGCACGGCGGCGGCCACGTCGCACTCCCACCCGGGGGTGTGGTCGGACAGGCCCACAGGCAGGCCGAACTGCTCGAACAGTTCCATCATGGCGGTGAGGTTGGCGTCCTCATAGGGGGTGGGGTACTGGGTGTTGCAGTGCAGGATGGTCGCCTCGGGGCAGCCCTGGTCGTCCAGCACGCCCAGGGCGTCGGTGATCTCGTCGAGGGTGCTCATGCCGGTGGAGAGCAGCACCGGCGTGTGCAGCCGGGCCACCTCCTCGAGATAGGGCAGGTTGGTGATCTCGCCGGAGGGGATCTTGATGAGCGGCAGCCCCAGCGTGCCCAGGAACCGCACGCTGGGGATGTCGAAGGGGGCCGACAGATACTGGATGCCGATGGAATCGCAGTATTCCTTCAGTTCCCGGTGGGCGTCAAAGGAAAAGTGCAGCTTGCGGATCATCTCCAGCTGGCTCTCGGCAGCGTCGGTGGTCTGTTTCTGGTACTCGGCCTTTTCGGCAAAGCGGCTGACCACCAGCTCGGGCACGGCGGTCTGGTATTTGACGATGTCGGCGCCGCACTCCTTGGCGGCCAGGGCCATCCGCTTGGCCATGGCCAGGTCGCCGTTGTGGTTGACGCCGGCTTCGGCAATGATGGTAACAGGCATGGCTTGCCTCCTTTGTCTTATGTGTGCTGTTCCAGGCGGCGGCGCATCTTTTCCAGCTCCTCCATCTGGCCCATGTCCATCCAGGCGCTCTCGTTGATGGGGTACACCCCCACCCGCTCGCCGGCGGCCCGGTAGCGGTCGATCACGTCGGGGAAGCCGATGGACTCGCCGTCCTGCATCTCCTCCACCACCCGGGGTTCCACCACATACACGCCGGTGTTGGTCAGGAAGTTCAGCTCGGGTTTTTCCCGCATGGCGGCGATGCCGCCGTCCTCCCCCAGTTCCACGACGCCGTAGGGCACCGTGAAATGCTTGAAGGCGCAGACCATCGTGATCAGGTTGCCCCGCTCCCGGTGTTTTTCATACAGGTCCCCGAAGTCCAGGTCCAGCAGGGTGTCGCAGTTGGTGAAGAAGAAGGGGGAGTCCATCCGCCCTTTGAGCAGGCAGAGCCCGCCGCCGGTGCCCATGAACCGGGTCTCGTCCACAAAATCCAGCGCGTAGTCCTTTTCCAGATCCCCGAAATAGGACTTGATCATCCCCTTTTTGTAGTTGACCACCATCGTGAACCGGTGGCAGCCGAACTCCCGGAAGCGGTCGATGATGAGCTCCGAGATGGGCCGCTCCCCCACCGGGATCAGCGGCTTGGGCAGGATCTTGGTATAGGGGTACAGCCGGGTGCCGAGCCCGCCGGCCATCATGACCACCGGGATGTCCACCCGCTTGCGGTTGTCCACATCCACGCCGCAGGCAAAAACGATGTCGGTGATGACGCCCCGCCGGTCCAGGATCGGCAGCGCGTCGATGCCGTGGCGCTGCAGTTCGGCCCGGGCCCGGCCCCGGTCGGACACCGGCAGGCTGATGGGGCGGAAGTTGGCCGCCTCGGCCACCGGGGCTTCCAGCGTGCCCCCCCGCAGGAAGAATTTGCGGATGTCCCCGTCGGTGACCACCGCCTCCAGCCGGCCCTCGGGGGCGATGAACAGGATGCGCTGGCCGGTCTCGTCCAGTTTTTTCATCGTCTCCAGCACGGTGGCGGTGCGGGGGATGATGAGTTCTTCGATCTTCAGCAAGGCGTTTCTCCTTCTGTGTTGTGGTTGGCTCACCCGGCCGCCAGCGCCAGCACCGCCTCAATGACCCGGTCGCAGTCGGCTTCGGTCAGGTTGGTGGAGCAGGGCAGGTTGACGATGCCGGCCCGGTAGCCCAGGGCTTTGTCCAGGGCGTAGGCTTCGTTCTTCGGGTAGTCGGCCTGCTCGTGGATCAGCGCCCAGACCGGCCGGGTCTGGATGTTCCGGGCCTGCAGGCCGGCGATGAACCGGTCCCGGTCCAGCCCCGCGCCCCGCAGGTCCAGGCTGAAGAACCAGTGGTTGCTGCGCACCGTCCCCTCCTCGTCCCGGAAGGGCAGGATGCGCAGCCCCCGCACCCCGTCCAGGGCGCGGCGGTACTGGTCGTACCGGGCCTGCTTAACCGCGATGAAATCCTCCAGCCTGGCCAGCTGGGCCAGCCCCAGGCTGGCCTGCACGTTGGTCATGCGGTAGTTGTAGCCCACCTCGTCATGCAGGAACTGCAGCTCGTCCGCCTTGGCCTGGGTGGACAGGTGCTTGGCGTGCTCGGCCCAGTCCGGGTGGTTGGAGACCAGCATCCCGCCGGCGCCGGTGGTGATGATCTTGTTGCCGTTGAAGCTGTAGCAGCCTACGTCCCCCATGGTGCCGGCATACCGGCCGGCCAGCGGGCCGGCGGTGTAGCGGGTGCCCAGGGCCTCGGTGGCGTCCTCGATGAGGGTCAGGCGGTAGCGGCGGGCGATGTCCAGCAGGCGGGGCATGTCGGCCATGTTGCCGAAGACATGCACCACCTCCAGCGCCGCGACCCGGGCGCCGGTGCGGTCGTTGTACAGCCCGTCGGCCTTCAGGGTGCAGCGGTTGGCACAGAAGTCCTCCACCGCGTCAGGGTCGATGCACAGGGAGTCGTCACAGCCGATGAAGACCGGCTCGGCCCCCACATACCGGGTCAGCGGGCTGACCGCCGCGATGAAGGTCAGGGTGGGCACGATGACCTCCTGCCCGGGGCCGATGCCGGCGGCCAGCGCCGCCAGGTGCAGCGCCGAGCTGCCGGCGTTGGCGGCCACCGCCCGGGGCATCCCCACATAGGCGGCCAGCTGCCCCTCAAACTCGCCCACCCGGGCGCCGCTGGTGGACACCCACCCCGAGCGGATGGCCTCGTCGGCGCGGGCGGCCTCCTCAGGGCCGAAGTTGGGCACGGACAAAGGGATGAAATTCGACATGGCAAAGTCCCCCGTTCTCGCGCCGGCCCCGGGGCGGGGCGGCGCGGTTCAATTCCTGCTGGCGGGGCGGCGGTCCCGCCCCGGGCGGGCCGCAGCCCGCCGGCCGGTTTCCCCGGCCGAAAGATGGTTCAATCCGCCTTTATTATAAACGCTTCCGCCCAAAACGGCAAGGAGAAATCAGCCCGGGCGGTTTTCCCGGGAAACGGCGGGGCCCGGCGGGGCGGAGTGGGGCGCGGCGAGAGCGCCGTGGGGCGAAGCGGGAGCGCCGTGGGGTAAAGCGGGAGCGCCGCGGGGCGAAGTGGGAGCGCCGTGGGGTGAAGCGGGACGCCGCGGGGGCGCATCCGGGTGCGGCGCCGCCCGGCGGCAAAAAACTTTTCCCAAAGCCTTGACAGGCGGGGCGGCGGGTGGTATGATGCAAACAGATGAACAAATGTTCATGTGTTTGCGTGGAAAGTTCCCCGCTCCCCCGCCCGGGCTGGCCCGGCGCCGGGCGGGGGGAAGCCGCGCCCCGGCCCCCGGAACCCCGGGCGGCCGCCCATTGCCGTTTGGAAAGGAGGGTTTTTATGCCGCAACCGACCCCGCGCCCCGAGGACGCCGCCCCCCTGTGCGCCCCCGACTGCCCCGGCGACCCGGCCGCCCTGGCCCGGGTCCGGCAGGAGCTGCCCGACGACGAGGTGCTGTACGACCTGGCGGAGCTGTTCCGGGTATTCGGCGACACCACCCGCATCAAGATCCTGTACGCCCTGTTCGAGAGCGAGCTCTGCGTCGGCGACATTGCCGCGGCGCTGGGCATGACCCAGAGCGCGGTGAGCCACCAGCTGCGGGTGCTGAAGGCCAGCAAGCTGGTCAAGTTCCGGCGGGAGGGCAAGACGGTCTTTTACAGCCTGGACGACGACCATGTGCGCAGCATCATCGCGCTGGGGATGGAGCATGTGGAGGAGTGAGCCGCCGGCGGAGCCCGCGCCTGTCCCCCGCCGGGACAAAGGGCGGGCCAACCGATACTTTCAAGAAAGGATGAGACGAGATGCAGAAGAAATTCAACATTGAGGTGGACTGCGCCAACTGCGCGGCCAAGATCGAGAACGCCGTGAAGAACCTGCCCGGCGTGGTGAACGCCAGCGTGAGCTTTATGGCCCAGAAGATGGTGCTGGAGGCCGAGGACGCCCGGTTTGACGAGGTGCTGAAACAGGCGGTGAAGGCCGCGAAAAAGATCGAGCCGGATTTCGAGATCGAGCTGTGAGCATCCGGCGCCCCAGGGTGTAGCCGATCCATCCAACGTGCGGTTTTTTCCGATACGCCCTGAGCCGGACGCCCCGTAAAGGAGTGGAGTTTCCCCATGACCAAAAAGCAGAAAAAGACGCTGTACCGCATCCTTGTTTCGGCGGTGCTGTATGCGGCGGTGGCGGCGGCCTGCGCGCTGGCCCCCCTGCCCTGGTACGCCGAACTGATCCTGTACCTGATCCCCTATTTCCTGATCGGCCACGACGTGCTGCGCAAGGCCGTGCTGGGGGTGGTGCACGGCGAAGTGTTTGACGAGAACTTTCTGATGGCGGTGGCGACGGTGGGGGCCATGGCCCTGGGCGAATACGGCGAGGGCGTGGCCGTCATGCTGTTCTACCAGGTGGGCGAGCTGTTCCAGAGCTATGCGGTGGGCAAGAGCCGCCGCAGCATCGCCGCGCTGATGGACATTCGCCCCGACAGCGCCAACCTGGAAGGGGCGGACGGTTCGGTCACCGCCGTGGACCCGGAGGCCGTGCCGGTGGGGGCGGTGATCGTGGTGCGCCCCGGCGAGAAGATCCCGCTGGACGGGGTGGTGCTTTCGGGCCGGAGCGCCCTGAACACCAGCGCCCTGACCGGCGAGAGCCGCCCCCGCACCGCCCGCCCCGGCGACGCGGTGATCAGCGGCAGCGTGAACGGCGAAGGGCTGCTGCGGGTGACGGTGAGCCGGGTGTACGGCCAGTCCACCGTGGCCCGCATCCTGGACCTGGTGGAAAATTCCAGCCTGAAAAAAGCCAAGGCCGAAAACTTCATCACCCGGTTTGCCCGCTACTACACCCCGGCGGTCTGCTTTGCGGCGCTGGCGCTGGCGGTGCTGCCGCCGCTGGCGCTGGGCGGCGGCTGGGGGCTGTGGGTCAGCCGGGCGCTGACCTTCCTGGTCATCAGCTGCCCCTGTGCGCTGGTCATCAGCATCCCGCTGTCCTTCTTCGGGGGCATCGGCGGGGCGTCCCGCTGCGGCATCCTGGTCAAAGGCGGCAACTATCTGGAAGCCCTGGCCCACACCGACACCGCCGTGTTTGACAAGACCGGCACCCTGACCCGGGGGGTGTTCCGGGTGAGCCGGGTGCGGCCGGCGGACGGGGTGACCGAGGCCCGGCTGCTGGAGACCGCCGCCCTGGCCGAGAGCTATTCCAGCCACCCGATCTCCAAGAGTTTGCGGGAAGCCCTGCCCGAAGCCCCCGACCCCCGCCGGGCCGCCGACGCCCGGGAGATCGCCGGCCAGGGGGTGGCCGCGACGGTGGACGGCCACCGGGTGCTGGCCGGCAACGCCCGGCTGATGGAGGCCGAGGGGGTGGCTTACACCCCCGACGACGGCATCGGCACGGTGGTGTATGTGGCCCGGGACGGGGCGTTCTGGGGGTCCATCCTGATCGCGGATGAACTCAAGGACCACGCCGCCGAAGCCATGGCCGCCCTGCGCCGCCAGGGGGTGCGCACCGTGATGCTCACCGGCGACAGCGAGGCCGTGGCCCGCGGGGTGGCCGGCCAGCTGGGGATGGACGAATACCACGCCGAGCTGCTGCCCGGCGACAAGGTGGACCGGGTGGAGGCGCTGATGGCCGCCCGCACCGGCAAGGGCAACCTGGCCTTTGTGGGCGACGGCATCAACGACGCGCCGGTGCTGACCCGGGCGGACGTGGGCATCGCCATGGGGGCGCTGGGTTCGGACGCCGCCATCGAGGCCGCCGACGTGGTGCTGATGGACGACGACCCGGCCAAGGTGAGCCTGGCCATGCGGATCGCCCGCAAATGCATGCGGATCGTGTATGAGAACATCGTCTTCGCGCTGACCGTCAAGGGGCTGTTCCTGCTGCTGGGCGCCGTGGGCATTGCCAACATGTGGTGGGCGGTATTTGCCGACGTGGGGGTCATGGTGCTGGCCGTCCTCAACGCCACCCGGATGCTGGCGGTGAAGGACCTGCCCCTGCCGCGGTAAGGCCGGCGGTTTTCAACAATTTTCCTCCCCGCCGGGGAAAACGGGCGGGGATGGCAGGAAGAAAGCGGGCCGCTGCCCGGCAGATGCCGGGCGGCGGCCCGCTGTTTTTGCAGCAGTATGTTTGCGGCGCTGTTTTTGCGGCAGTATGTTTGCGGCGCTGTTTTTGCGGCAGTGTTTCGGCTGCGGCGTTTTGGGGAACGGCCGCTCAGTTGTTGGTGTATTCGTCGGACAGGGCCGCCAGGATGCGGGGGCCGGTCTCCCGGGTGTCGGTCATCCGGATGGCGTTGCGCAGCGGCAGCACCGCCCGGGGCGACACCGACAGTTCATCCACCCCGATGGCCAGGAAGGTCTCGGTGAGGGTGAGGTCGGCGCCCAGTTCGCCGCAGATGCCCACCCAGATGCCGTTTTTGTGGGCATTCTGGGTGACAAGGCGGATCATGCGCAGCACCGCCGGGTGGTGGGGGTCGTAGAAGCGGCCCAGGTCGTTGTTCTGCCGGTCGCAGGCCAGGGTGTACTGGGTCAGGTCGTTGGTGCCGATGCTGAAGAAGTCCACCTCTTTGGCCAGCCGGTCGCTGAGCATGACGGCGGCGGGGGTCTCGATCATGATGCCCAGCGAGACATCCTCGCTGTAGGGGATGCCCTCGGTCTTCAGGTCCCGCTTGACCTCTTCGCACAGGCGCTTGGCCTCCCGCACTTCCCAGACGTTGGTGACCATCGGGAACATGATGCCCAGCTTGCCGTAGGCCGACGCCCGGTAGAGCGCCCGCAGCTGGGTGCGGAAGACCTCCGGCCGGCTCAGGCAGATGCGCAGCGCCCGCATCCCCATGGCGGGGTTGTCCTCATGGGGGAGGTTGAAGTAGCCGATCTGCTTGTCGGCGCCGATGTCCAGCGTGCGGATGATGACCTCCTTGCCCTCCATGTCCGAAAGGACCTGCTTGTAGGCTTCGAACTGCTGGTCCTCGGTGGGGTAGTCCTCGCAGTTGAGGTAGAGGAACTCGCTGCGGAACAGCCCGATACCGCCGCCGTCGTTGACCTGCACGGCGTGGACATCCTCCGGCGAGCCGATGTTGCAGTATACCCGGATGGACTTGCCGTCCTTGGTGACGTTGGGCTGACCCTTGAGGGTTTCCAGCAGACGCTGCAGGCGCAGCTGTTCTTCCCGCTTTTTCATCAGCCGGTCGCGGGTCATGTCGTCCGGGTCGATGACCACGTTGCCGGTGGCGCCGTCGATGATGACCGGGCGGCCCGCATACTCGGCCTTGAGGGCGCCGCCCACCCCGACGATGGCCGGGATGCCCATGGTGCGGGCCAGGATGGCCGTGTGGCTGGACCCGGAGCCCCCGGCGGTGATGAAGCCCAGGATCTTGGACTTGTCCAGCTGGACCGTCTCGGAGGGGGCCAGGTCGTCGGCCGCCAGGATGACCGGCACGTCGGAGGCGATGCCCCCGGCCACCGCGCCGGACAGGATGTCCAGCAGCCGGCGGGAAACGTCCTTCACGTCGGCGGCGCGGGCCTGCATGTAGGTGTCGTCCATGGCTTCGAACATGGCGGCGAACTGCTCGGCGGTGTCGGCGATGGCCGCCTCGGCGTTCATCTTCTCTTCGGTGATGCGCTGCTCGATGGCTTCCTCATAATCCAGGTCTTCGGCCATCATCTGGTGGGTCTCAAACAGCATGGCGGCCTCGTCGCCGGCTTCGGCCCGGGCCTTCTCGGCCAGGTCGCCCAGCTGCTCCACCGCGCCGGTCTGGGCGCCCTTGAAGCGGTGCCACTCGGCGTCGGTATCTTCAACGGTATAGCGGGGGATCTCGGTCTGAGCGCGCTGGTAGAAGTACAGCGGGCCGGCCCCCACGCCGGAGGACACGCCCTTGCCCTGAATGCTGATCATAGTCTTACACCTCTTCCGTCACGGCCAAAAGGCCGGTCAAAACCAATGGGCGGCCAGCCTGACGCGGCGGCCGCCCATAACGGGGTCGTGTTCGGTTCGGGGGCGGCGCCCCCGGGCGCTGCGGCAGCGTGTGCCGGCTGCTTACAGATGCTCCTTGAAGAAGACTTCCAGCGCGGCGGCGGCGTCGGCCTCATCGGGGCCTTCCACCTGCACGGTGACGGTGTCGCCGCACTTGATGCCCATGCCCATCAGGGCCATCAGCTTGACCGCGTTGACCGACTTGTCATCCTTGACGATGGTGACGGTGCTCTGGTACTTCTTGACTTCCTTGACCAGAAGCCCCGCCGGGCGGGCATGGATGCCGACTTTTTCCTGGATGGTATAGGTAAATTCTTTCATCTTCATATCCTCCCAAACAGCCAGGGGACCGACTGGGTGCGGCCCCGGCAGATGATTTGCCTTTATCATAACACGTTTACGGGGCACCGTCAACAGGAAAGGGTGCCCCTTTGTGTCGGCTTTTGTGGAATCCGGGGAAAAGGCCGGGCCGGGCGTGCATCTTTCCTCCATAACATCAGTCGCAGTAAGCCCGGTGCAGTCCCTATCCCGGCCGGGTCTGCCGGGTTCTGGGGGAGAGTTTTCTCCAGGCCGGGGCGGGCTTAGCCGTCGAGCAGGCGGGCCAGCACATCCTCCGGCCGGGGGGTGTGGCGGGGGTAGCGGGCCCGCAGCGCCGGCGCCGCGCCGTCCATGATGTAGGGCAGGCCCACCGCGTCCAGCATCGGCAGGTCGTTGTAGTTGTCCCCGAAGGCCATCACCTGCCCGGGGTCCAGCCCCAGCACCCGGCACAGCGCCTGCACCCCCAGGCCCTTGTTGGCCAGGGTGGTGTCGATCCAGTAAGGGCCGGCCACCGCGGCGTTGGCCTGCCGCCAGCGGGGCACGAACCGGTCCGCGTAGGCGGCCGAGCCGTCCGGCAGGTAGACGCTGACCTTGACGATCTCCTCCGGGATGTCGGCCGGGTCGGTGATGACCCGGTAGCGGTTGCCGATCTCCCGGATGCGGCGCAGCATCCCCAGCCCCCGCTCCATCAGGTAGCTGGTGTTCTCGCCCGAGAGCATGACCTCCCCCCGGCCTTCGCTGCCCTGCCACATATCCCGGGCAATGGCCAGGGCCAGGTCCCGGGGCATCGGGGTCTTGGCGATGACGGCGCCGTCCTTGTAGACCACCGCCCCGTTTTCGCACAGAAAGACGCAGCCTTCGGCCACCGGGGCGAACAGCCGGCGCAGGCTGGTATACTGCCGGCCGCTGGCCGGGCAGAACAGCACGCCCCGGGCCTGCAGGCGGCGGATCAGGGTCAGGGCTTGCCCGCTCACGGCGCTCTGGCCGTAGGGCAGCAGCGTACCGTCCAGGTCGCTGCAGATCATCGGGGGCAGGTTGCACATGGGAAAACCTCCTGGGTGCGGGTCAAGGGGTGGGTCTGGCGGCCCGGTGCAGGGCGGCCAGGCGGCGGTATTCGGCGGCGTTGTCGGCCAGGGCGGCGCGCTGTTCGGGGCGCAGGGGCCCCCGCACCCGGGCGGGCACCCCCGCCGCCAGCGTGTGGGGCGGGATCACCGCCCCCTCGGGCACCAGGGCCCCGGCGGCCACCAGGCAGCCTTCGCCCAGCGTGGCGCCGTCCAGCACGGTGGCGTGCATGCCCACCAGGCAGCCCGCCCCCAGCGTGCAGCCGTGCAGGATCGCCCCGTGGCCGACGCTGGCGCCCCGGCCCACCGTGATGTCCAGCCCGGGGCCGGTGTGCAGCACCGCGCCGTCCTGGATGTTGGCGTCCGGCCCGATGCGGATGCTGCCGGTGTCGGCCCGCAGCACCGCGCCGTACCAGACGCTGCTGCCCGCCGCCAGGGTGACGGCGCCGGCCACCACCGCGTCCGGCGCCACAAAAGCCGCGGCCGCCGTGTCCGGCACGGCGCCCGGCAGGGTGAGTACAGGCATGGGGGTCCCTCCTTTTTTGTCCTTGCGCCCGGGGATTTCCGTCAGTCCAGCAATCGGTGCCGCCGGCGGGCGCCGCTTTCAGTCTACACCATTTTCGCGTTTTTGCAAAGCCGGGGCCCCGGCGGAAAGCTGCAGCCGGCGGTATTCGGCCGGGGAGATGCCGTATTCCCGCCGGAACGCCCGGTAGAAGGTGGAGTAGTCGCCAAAGCCGGTGCGGGCGGCGGCCTGTTCGGCGCTGTCGCCTTCCTGCAGGCGCACCTTGGCCGCAATGAGCCGCCGCTGGGTGACGAACCGGTAAAAGCTGACCTTCATGCGGCGGCGGAACAGCTGGTTGACCGTGCTTTCGCTGACAAGGAAGCGGCGGGCGGTGTCGGCCAGGTTGATCTTTTCGGACAGGTGGTATTCGATGTACAAAAGCAGCTGGTCCAGCAGGTCCTGCTGTTCGGCCTGGGGGTCCGGGATGTTGCTGCCGGTGCGGGCGCGGCCCATCTGCACCAGCAGCCGGATGGTGTTGCCCAGCACCGCCGCCTCCCAGCCGGGGGCGCGGGTGTAGTTTTCCTGCACGCCGGTGCGGAACAGCCCGCCCAGTTCCTCCTGCCAGGGGGTGGCGGCGGTGCGCAGCAGAAAGGCTTCGGCGGGCAGCAGCTCCTCCTGCGGGAACGCCCCGTGGAGCATTTCGGCAAAGGCCGGGCTGGCCCACAGCACATACCGGGTGTAGGGTTCCACCAGCTTGTCCAGCAGAAGCGGGCGGTGGCTGGTGCCCGGCGGAATGTAGACGATGTCCCCCCGCTGCAGCCGGTACCGCTGGGTCCCCAGCAGATACTGCAGGTTGCCGCCGCGGCAGAACAGCAGTTCATAAAAGGTATGGCTGTGCAGCTGCACCCGGTCCTTGACATCGCTGGCGTCGTCGTGGGTGTCCACCCAGGGCGAGTCCATCTCCATTTCCTGGTAGACCGCGCTGGGGTCGTAGCCTTCGGCCCGCAGGGCCTGGTTCACCCGGGGGCGGTTGGCGGACAGCGGGTCGGTATGCTTGCTGTGGGTCAACGCACGCAGTTGGCTTAGTTTCACAAACCTTTCCCCCTTCGTTTGTACAATTTGGACACATTGTAACATATTCTTGTCGGATTTGCAATGTTTTATGCGAAACTGCAATTCACTTTGCGCTATTGACAAAGTAAAATGAAAAGTATCAGGGGCAGCCCGCACGGGCCCGGCGGGCCCCCGGAAAGCGCGGCGGCCGCCCCGGCACCGCCGCACAGTTTGGAAAAGGAAAAGTTTGGAACGTTTTGGAAACGGAAAAGGAGGAAGTCAATCCTATGGCATCTACCACCAAAAGCAGCGGCCTGACCCTGAAGCACCAGGTCGGCTACGCCATGGGCGACCTGGGCGGGTGCATGACCTTCGCGCTGATGGGCTCGATGGTCACCCGCTATTACACCAACGTGCTGCATGTGAACACGGCGGTCCTGGCCGTCCTGCTGTTCGTCTGGAATGTCTGGGACGCCGTCAACGACCCGCTGATGGGCATTCTGATGGACAAGATATACGCCAAACACCACAACCCCAAGGGCAAGTTCCGCCCCTGGCTGCTGCGGGTCGCGCCGCTGCTCTGCATTACCGCCATCGCTTTCTGGACGGTGCCCACCTTCTTCCAGGGCACCGCGATGCTGGTGGTGCTGTTCTTCTGCAAGATCCTGTATGAAGCCTGCTACACCATGTTCAACATCCCGATGGGCTCGCTGCTGGGCGCCATGGCCAACAACGACGTCGAGCGCTCGACCCTGTCCAGCGCCCGCGGCTTCGGCTCGGTGATCGGCAACGTGCTGCCCATGATGATCCTGCCCCAGCTGCTGGCCAAGTACGGCGACACGTCCTTCGCCTTCGGTGCCGGCGCGGCGATCTGCGCGGTGATCGGCTTTGTCTTCTGCCTGCTGCACTACTTCTGGACTGAGGAGCGCAACCTGGCCGCCGTGGAAGCGGTGGGCAAGGACGGCGGCATGAAGCTCAGCGACATCGGCGAGCTGTTCACCAAGAACCGCGCCTTCATCGCCCTGATCCTCCACGGCATCTGCATCTGCACCCAGCAGTATGTGGTCCAGACCTTCGGCAGCTACATGTACGGCGACGTGCTGGGGGACATCGGCATCATGAGCGTGCAGAGTTCCCTCTCGATGGTGCTCAACGTCGTGGTGCTCTTCCTCTGCCCGATGGTCAGCAAGAAGATCGGCCTGGAAAAGATGATCCGCCTGTGCCTGGTGGGCGCGGCCATCATCTACGGCGGCCTGTTCGTCGTCATGTCGGTCACCACCGTCAGCGCGCTGGTCTACATGGTGGTCACCACCATCGCCTCCGGCCTGAGCAGCATCTCCATCTTCATGCAGTGGGGCCTGGTCGCCACCGTCAACGACTACCACGACTATGTCACCGGCAAGCGGGCTGAGGGCACCGTCTACGGCGTCTTCAACCTGTCCCGCCGCGTGGGCCAGACCATCGGCAACTCGGCCGCCGTCTTTGCGCTGGGCGTCATCGGCTACACCGCCGGCGCCGCCACCCAGTCCGCCTCGGCCATCGCCGGCATCAAGGCCGGCTGCCTGCTGATCCCCGCCATCGCCCTTGTGGGCTCCTGGATCGCCTTCCGCTTCATCTGGAACATCACCCCGGACATCCGCGCCAAGATGGAAGCCAAGAAGATCGCGGCCGAAAAGTAACCCCGCACCCCTTGCGCATACCCCGCACCCCTGTCCCCGGCGGCCCCCGCCGGGGATTTTTGGAAAGTCCGCCCCTGTGTTCATACGAGATTCATTTTTAGGTTGTACGATACTGATTATCAATAGGTGACCCGGGCGCCCCACGCGCCGGGCCGGGAGGTTGTATTATGGAACTGCGCACCCGCATTCTGCCGAGAATGCTCAACAGCGAGGTGGAAAGCTACCTCGAACACAACGACATCATCATCGTGCCGGTGGGCACGGTGGAGATGCACGGCGGTTTCCCGCTGGACAGCGAGACGGTCATCAGCGAGGCATACGCCCTGAAGATGGCCGAAGCCTGCGACGGCCTGGTGCTGACCGGGCTGCCCTACTTCTACGCCGGGGCCACCGCGTCGGGCCGGGGCACCGTGCAGGTGTCCATCCGGCAGGGCATCGACTATCTTTCGGCCATTGCCCACAGCCTGCTGCGCCAGGGCTTCAAGCGGCAGGTGTACATCAGCTTCCACGGGCCGGCCCACATGACCTGCAGCCCGATGGTCCGGGATTTCTTTGACGAGACCGGCGTGCCGATCCTGTACATGGACCTTTCGATGCAGATGACCAAAACCGCCACCGACCTGTTCAAAAGCCTGGACAGCTTCCACGCCATCACGGTGGGGGCCTACAAGATGATGGGCCGGCTGCAGGATGTGCCGCTGACCACCGCCTACACCCACAGGGACCCCCAGACCTGCGCCCCCTTTGACGACATCTTTGCCCTGGCCTACCAGAGCGCGGCCATCGGCTACTGCTTTGCCGACCAGAAGGACCACATGAGCACCACCGCCATCCCGGACGAGGCGACCCGGGACAGGCTGGCCGCCGAGGGCGAGGCGCTGATCGACGAGCTGGTGCGCCGGATGGACATGCCCCATGTGGTGGACCAGATGCGCAGACTGGAAGCCTACAACGACGCCGTGGCCGCCGCCAAACCCTGGATGCCCAGCGCCGGCAAGAAGAAGGTGTGACCATGAACACGACCCGCAACACCCCCTGCGGCCCGATCACCGGCTGCGGCTGCCAGTGGCCGGGCGTCGCTGCCTACAAGGGCATCCGCTACGCCACCGCCGGCCGGTGGGAGTACCCCACCCCCGTCACCCGCTGGGAGGGCACCTACCAGGCCACGGCCTACGGCGCCGCCTGCTACCAGCCCCGCAGCTTTTACGACGAGGCGCAGGTGCCGGAGAAGGCGTTCTATTACAACGAGTTCCGGCGCGGCGAACACTACGACTACAGCGAAGACTGCCTGTTTTTGAACATCTGGACCCCCGCGGACGCCGGCCCGGACGCCCGGCTGCCGGTGCTGTTCTACATCCACGGCGGCGGGTTCACCGGCGGCTGCGGCCACGAAAAGCACTTTGACGGGCCGGCCTGGCCCACCAAAGGGGTGGTGGCGGTGACCGTCAACTACCGCCTGGGGCCGCTGGGCTTCGCCTGCCTGCCCGAGCTTTCAGCCGAGGCCGGCCACACCGGCAACTACGGCCTGTACGACCAGCTGTGCGCCCTGCAGTGGGTGCATGACAACATCGCGGCCTTTGGCGGCGACCCCGACCGGGTGACCCTGATGGGCCAGAGCGCCGGCGCCATGAGCGTGCAGCAGCTCTGCCTGTCGCCGCTGACCCGGGGGCTGGCGGCCGGCGCGGTGATGAGCAGCGGCGGCGGGGTGGGCGAGGAGTTTGCCGCCACCCCCGCGCCGGACCACTATGCGTTCTGGCAGGCGGTGATGCGCCGGGCCGGCTGCGCCGACCTGGCCGAATTCCGCGCCCTGGCGCCGCAGGCCCTGTTTGCGGCCTGGCAGCAGGAGAAGGCCGCCGACGGCAACAAGATGCGCACCGCCCCGGTGATCGACGGGCGGCTGATCCCCCGGGAGGGGATGGCGGCCGCCCGGCGGGGCGACCAGCTGCCGATCCCCTACCTGATGGGTTCCACCAGCGAGGACATTGTGCCGCCCATCGTACACCGGATGGCCAAGGGCTGGTGCCGGCTGCAGGCCGACCAGGGCCGCCCGGCCGCCTACGCCTGGTTCTTTGACCGGCGGCTGCCCGGGGACGGCAGCGGGGCCTGGCATTCCAGCGACCTGTGGTACTGGTTCGGCACGCTGGACCACTGCTGGCGGCCGATGACCGCCAAGGACCGGCTGCTCAGCGAGCAGATGGTGCAGTACCTGACCAACTTTGCCCGCACCGGCGACCCCAACGGCGGCGGCCTGCCCCGGTGGGAGGCCGTGCGCAAAGGCCAGAGCCGGGTGCTGCGGCTGGGCGAGGGCGAGACCCGCATGGGCGGGGTGAACATCGCCAAGCTGACCCACACGATGCTGACCAACAAGGCCCCGGGGGAGTGATTTTCCCCTCCATCGGCTGAAAGACAGACGAAAAGCCGCCCGGCTCACCGCTTTTGCGGTGAGCCGGGCGGCTTTCCTATTGCACGGGCCGCGCCGGCCAAAGGGCCGGGGGGGTCAGTCCAGCTCGAAATCGTCGGGCAGCAGCAGGGCCAGGTCGGCGGCGGGGTCGGCGATGAGCCGCTTGCCCTGGTTGAGGATGGCCCGTTCCAGCACGTTGCGGGCCAGCCGGCCGTTGCCGGCCTTGGCCGCATCCTCGGCCTGGCGGCGGGCAAAATAGGCGGTAAGGGGCGCTTCGCACCCTTCGGCCAGCAGATAGCCCCGGGCCTTGGCCTGGGCCTGGGTGATCTGCCAGAGCTCGGCGGCGGTGTAGTCGGGGAATTCGATCTGGTTGGGGAAGCGGCTGGCCAGGCCGGAGTTGGCCTGCAGGAACTGCTGCATCTCGCGGGTGTAGCCGGCCAGCACCACCACCAGGTCGTCCCGGTGGTCCTCGATGCCCTTGACCAGCGTGTCGATGGCTTCCAGGCCGAAGCTGTCCTCCCGCCCGCGGTACAGGCTGTAGGCTTCGTCGATGAAGAGCACGCCCCCCAGCGCGCTGCGGATGACCTGGTTGGTCAGCGGCGCGGTGTGGCCCACATACCGGCCCACCAGGTCGGCGCGGGTGACCTCCACCAGCTGGCCGCCCCCCAGCGCCCCGATGGCCTTGAGGTACTTGGCCAGGATGCGGGCCACGGTGGTTTTGCCGGTGCCCGGGTTGCCGGTGAAGATCATGTGGCGGTTGACTTCCACCACCGGCAGGCCCTGGGCCTTGCGGCGCTGCTGGGCCTGGACGTTGCCGGCCAGCTCCCGCAGCCAGGTCTTGACCGGCGCCAGCCCCACGATGGCGTCCAGCTCGGCTTCCACCGCCTCCACGTCCCCCCGGTAGCGGGCGGGCAGCAATGCCAGCAGGTCGAAGGCTTCGCCGCCGCCCACGCTGGCCAGCAGACGGCCGTTTTCCACCCGCAGGGCCACCGGGGTGTCGGCGGCGGGGGCGGGGTCGGCTTCCAGCACATACTCGGCCAGGGCCCGGTGGATGGCGTCGGCATACCGGCCCATGGCGGCCGTGCCGCCGGTCTTGCCGTACTGGGCGGCCAGCTGGTCCCGCACGTCCGCCCCCATGCGCAGCACAAGGCCGGTGCGCCGGCGCACCCCCTGGGCCAGCTCGTTGAGCTGCCGGGCCGCGATGGCCTGCAGGCTTTCGGGGGTGAAGGGGACGGTCTGGCAGATGTCGCCGGCCAAGGCGTCCACAAAGCGGGCGCCGAAGGCTTCGGCCAGGGCGGCCTCCCCTTTTTCGGAGAAGAAGACGAAATACTTGCCGCCGGCCTGCAGCTCGCCCACCGCGTCGGGGGCCAGGGCGGTGCCCACATCCACCAGAATGCCCCGCTGCAGCACATACCGGCTGGACAGCGCCAGCGTGCCCTCGGCCGCCAGGGTGGCCAGCATGTTGCGGAAGCCGGGGGCGCAGGCTTCGTAGCCGTCAAAGGCCAGCACCTCGGCGTCGGCCCGCAGCGCGGCGTACAGGTCCTGCAGAAAGAGTTTTTCCTGGGCCGGACCCGGGTAGAGGGAAAGGTCCATCCGCTCGATGGCGGCGCTTTTCAGGATGCCCCGGGCGGCCAGTTCCTCCACCACGCAGCGCAGGGTGTAGTGGCGGCCGGTGCCCGCCGGGCCGCAGAGCAGCATCAGCCCCCGGGCCCCGGCGCCCGCCGGGCGGCCCATCACAAAGGGTCGGCGGAACGCCTTGACCACATCCGCCACAAAGGCGTCCTGCCCCAGCACCCGGGTGCGGACCTGGCCGGCCAGCCCGTCAAAACCGGCGCGGGGGGCTGCGGCGGGGGCGGGTTCGGCCGGGGCCTTGTGCAGCAGCCCGTCGCTGCGCAGGTTGCGGGTGAGCTCGCTGCTCATCCGGCGGACGCTCTCGGCGGTGGCGTCGGCGGCTTTCTGCACCGCCCGGTTCGCCTCCTCGGCCCGGGCCTGGCGTTTCTGGCCGGCGGCCAGGGCGTCCAGCTGGGCCTGCATCTGGCGCAGGCTGTCCCGGGCGGTGCGGGATTCCTCCTCGCTGGGGGCGCGGGCGCCGCCCATCAGCCCCCGCACCCAATCGTCGTACTGTTTTTCCAGGCTCATACCGGTCCCTCCCCGCTGTGGTCCATCGTGATGCGGTAGAAATTCTTGGCGCTGCAGCCGGCCCGGCCCCCGCCCGCGCAGGCGCAGGCACAGGCGCAGCTCACGCAGGCACAGGCGCAGGCGCAGCCGCTGTTGTGCCGCTCGCCGGAGGAAGACCGGCTGCGGCCGGCGCCCCCGCCCCGGAACCGGCCGCCGCCGGCCCGGAAGGAGGGCGGCGGGGCGGTTTCATGGAAGCCGGCCGGCGGGGTGAGCCCCCGGGCCAGGTGGATGGTGCGGGCGCCGTTTGTGTAAAAGACCCAGTCCTGGGCGGCGGCGCCGAAGCCCCCCTGCCAGCGGGGGCGGCGCAGCAGCAGGATCAGCCCCACCACCAGCAGGGTGACAAAGACCGGCAGCAGCCCGGCCAGCACCGCCAGCGCCGCCGACCGGCCCGACCGGTCGGCCGGCATGACGGTGTCGGCGGTGAAGGCGGCGGCCAGCGCCGCCGGCACCCGCACCCGGACGGTGGCCCGCTCGTCATGGTCAAGGGGGCCGAAGGTCCAGACGTAGTAGCCGCCCTCCAGCGTGTCGGTGTCGGCGGCGGCGCCCTCCAGCTGTTTCCAGCGGATGGTCAGCTGGTCGATGGAAAGGTCGCTGAACCAGCCCGGGGTGAAGACATAGTCGGCCGTGCCGTCGCTGTTGAGGGTGTACAGCTGGCTCTGGTGGACCCGGAAGGCGAACTGCACCCGGCTTTCGGAGCCGGTCCTGGCCGCATGGTCGGGCGGGTAGTAGCGGTTTTTGAAGACCACCTGGGCGAAGGAACCGCCGCCCTCGGCGGTGTAGCGCACCTGGGAGACGGTGTCGGGGGAGAGGTTTTCCAGCTCGTCCACCGCGCTGTTGGACAGCCCGATGCGCACCCAGGACAGCGGTTCGTCCGGGCTGCCGCCGATGACCTCCCAGTCGATGTCGTAGGTGATGTCGGCGCTGCCGTCGGTGCGGGGGTCCACCGTGACGGTGTAGCTGCGGATGCGGTCCAGGTCGGCCCGGGCCGGGGTGGCCCAGCCGGCCAGCAGAAAGACCGCGGCAAGCAGGGCCAGCATCGTCAGCCGGCGCAGCGCCCGGCGGGTCAGATCGGTCATGGGTCAGCCTCCTCCCGGATCGGTGTGGGGCCCAGCGGGCAGCCGGGGCGCATTCCGGCGCTGCGGCGGCGGATGGTCCGGCAGGGCCGGCCGTTCCAGATCCTGCGCCACGGGTCGTGCAGGATATTGCCCAGCGCCGGGCCGTGCAGCCAGCTCTGGCAGGGCAGCACGGTGCCGTCCGGCGCCACCGCCATGTTGGACAGGCAGGCCCCGCAGCGGGGCAGCCGGGTCAGGCCCAGGGCGCGCAGCGTCTCGTCGCTGAGCCAGCCCGGGCTGGTAAAGTCCACCTCCATCTCCCGGGCAGCGGCCAGGTCCAGCGCGGCGCGCAGCGCGGCGGCCAGCTGTTCCGGCGTCAGGCGGGTGGCCCGGCTGGCATGGCTCTGGGCCCCGCCGGCGGGGATCAGCCCGCTGCAGGTGGCGTAGCGCACCCCCAGTTCCCGGGCGAAGGCCAGGGTGGCCGCATAGTCCCGGTTGAGGCTGCACAGCGGGGTGTTGATGCTCACATTCAGCCCGGCGGCCAGCGCGTTCTTGATGCCGGCCACCGTGTCGGCAAAGCCTTCGGCCCCCACCAGGGTGTTGTGGGTGGCCTCGTCGGCCGAATACAGGGTGACCTGCACGCTGTCCAGGCTGGCTTCGGCCAGTTCCCGGCAGAGCACCGGGGTCAGCATCCGGCCGTTGGTGTTCAGCCGGGTAACGAACCACTGGGCCGCGTCCACCAGCTTGACCAGGTCGTGGCGCAGGGTGGGTTCGCCGCCGGTAAAGGTCAGCTGGGGCACCCCGGCCGCCCGGCATTTCTGGATCACGGCCAGCCACTGGTCGGTGTCCAGCTCCTCCACCTCGGCGTAGGGCTGGCGGGCGGCGTAGCAGTGCAGGCATTTCTGGTTGCAGTGCCAGGCGCCGTCCTTGACCATCGCGCTGATCAGCAGGTCCATGCGGTGGGGGGCGGCCATGTGGGCGGCATAGTCCCCCAGGTCGATGGGCTGGATGGCCAGCGGCGGGATCTGGCCCCGGGCCACCGCAAACAGGGTGGCCATCATGCCCTGCAGGTCGGCGGCGATCTGCTCCGGCGGGGTGCTGCGGTAGACGGCGGCGGTGGCCTGCACCGCCGCGTCGGCCGCGGCGTCCCGGTCGGCGTCGGTGAGGGTCTGGCCCTCATAGGGGCGCAGCGCCTCGATGAAATTGGCCAGCAGAATGGCCCAGGAGACCCGCAGCGGCAGCAGGTCCCGCCCGTTCAGGATGGCCACGAAGGGCACGTCCAGCAGCCGGTGGCGGCTGGGGACAAGGTGGATGCGCAGCACGCCGGGGCCCTGGGGGTCCAGCGTGACATGGCAGACGGCATCCAGGTGGCGGCGCAAAAACTGCGTTTCCGCCCGGCTCAAAAACGGCATGGAATGACACTCCCCATGTGATTCTGGATAACGGCGGCGAATGGCGCCCGCAGCAGGCGGGCGGCGGGCCTCTTGGGGGCGCAGGGGCCCCAGGCCATGCGGAGAACGCGGGCAGGCCCCCGCGCAGGCAATACAAAGCCGCAGAATTCTTTTGGTATTATACCATATTCTTTTCCCCGCGTCCATCGGCCGGGGCGTTCAGGCCGGGGCGATGCGCCGGCGGCAGAAGTCGGCGGCGTCCGCCCGGCTGCGGGCCGGGAACCAGGGCAGGAAGGTGTTCACCGTCTCGTCCCCCAGGATTTCGTACAGCGGGCCGATGTCGGCGGGGGTGAAGCGGCGCAGGATCAGCCGCGGGGTGTGGAGGGTCGGGGTGTTCACGGGGTTTCCTCCTGTGGGGCGGGGCGGCGGGCGGGGCCGTAGAGGGCCGCGCCCCCCGCCGGCAGAATGTCGGGCTGCAGCACAAGGCCCGGGCGGCCGCCGCGGCGGGCTTCCAGCAAAAAGAGCCAGGGGGCGGCGCCGGGGCGGTGGCGCACAAAGGCCAGCCGCTTGGGTTCCAGCCCGGCGGCGCAGAGCGCCGCGCAGACCCGGGCCAGGGCTTCCGGCCGCTGGCAGAGGGCGAACCGCCCGCCGAACCGCAGCGCCCGGGCCGCGCAGGCGGCCACATCCGCCAGGGTGCAGGTCTGCTCGTGGCGGGCGGCGGCCCGGCGGGGGTCGGGGCTGCGGGGGCCGCCGGTGAAGTAGGGCGGGTTGCAGGCCGCAAAGTCGTAGCGGCCCCGGTCGGGGCCGGCGGCGCAGAACTGCCGCAGATCGCCGCAGACCGGCGTGATGTGGGCCAGCTCCGCCCCGCCCGCCGCCACCGCCGCCGCGCAGAGGGCCGAGGCCCCGGCGTCCAGCTCCAGCGCGGTGCAGGGGCCCCGGTGGCCTTCGTCATGCCAGCACAGCGCCACGATGCCGCAGCCGCTGCCCAGGTCCAGCGCCCGGTCGCCGGGGCGGGGGCGTGCGAACCGGGCCAGCAGCAGCGCGTCGCTGCCGAAGCCGGCCCCCGGCGCCGTGTACACCCGGGTGCCATGGTCCAGCACCTCCGCCCTGGCCGGCCGTTCCTGCCCTGCCGCCATCGTCCCTTCCCCCTTTTTCCGCCGCCCGGCCGGGGCCGGCGGCGGGATCCGCTTTTTAATTTATTATATCCGCCCCGCCCCCATTTGCCAAGCGGGAGAAAAACGTGTACAATAGGCGTTGAAATCGCCATACTGTTTTTGAGCGTGCCGGTGGCCGGCGGCGGATCCTGAACGGTTTCGGCAAGCTTTGTTTCTATCGCTTCCTTATCGGGAAAGGGGGTGCCGCGATGGGCGGCCGACCTGCCACCCCGCCGGCAACCCGCACCGCCGGCGGCGTGACCTATACGCTGACCCGGCGGCGGGTGCGCAACCTGAACCTGCGGGTGCGGGCGGACGGCAGCGTGGCCGTTTCGGCCGCGCCGGGGGTGCCGGCCGGCGCCGTGGACGCCTTTGTGGCCGGCCATGCGGCCTGGGTGGCGGCGGCCCAGGCCCGGGCGGCGGCCCGCCGGGCCGCCGAGGCCGCCCCCCTGCCCCCCAAGGCCGAGGCCCTGGCCCGGATGCAGGCGCTGTGCGCCGCCTACTACCCGCTGTTCGCCGCCAGCTGCCCCGGGGGCCGGATGCCCCGGGTGGCGGTGCGGGACATGCACACCCGGTGGGGGTCCTGCAGCCTGCGCACCGGCACGCTGGCCTTTGCCCGGCGGCTGTGCGCGATGCCCGCCCCCGCCCAGGAATATGTGGTGGTGCATGAGTTCTGCCACTTCGCCCACCCGGACCACAGCCCGGCGTTCTGGGCGGCGGTGGCCGCCGTGCTGCCCGACTACCGGGCCCGCAAAGCCCTGCTGCGCCTGCCCGCCGACAGCGGCGGGGCGTGAGTTTGTACCGTCCGGAAACAGAGGGAGGGACTGCTTTGTCTGACAACAAAAAGTATTCGATGCTGGTGAGCAACACCATCCTCTTCGCGGTGTCCAACTTCGGCTCCAAACTGGTGAGCCTGTTCATCCAGCCTTATCTGACCTACGCGCTGGAAAGCCCCGACGTGATGGGGGTCACCAAGCTGATGCAGGCGGTCACCAACCTGCTGATCCCGGTGGTGAGCCTGGGGGTGAGCTATGCGGTGATCCGTTTCGGGCTGGACAAAAACCAGGACAAGGCCAGCGTTTTCATGAACGGCCTGGCCACCATCCTGCTGGGGTTCGGGCTGATGGTGCTCTGCTGGCCGGCGGTGCGGCTGATCCCCAACGCGGCCGGCTACCTGGTGCTTTTGTACCTCTGCGTGCTGGCCAGCTGCCTGCGGACGCTGTGTACCCAGTTCATCCGCGCCCGGATGCGCAACCGCCTGGTGGCGGCGGACGGCGTGATGACCACCGCCAGCCTGCTTTTGTTCTACCTGCTTTTCCTGAGCGTGCTGAACATGGGGGCCACCGGCTACCTGCTGGCGCTGTTCTGCTCCGACCTGTGTTCGGCGGTGTTCGTCTTTGTGGCCGGCGGGTGCGGGAAGTTCTTTGACCTGCGCAAGTTCGACCGCCCCCTTTGGGGGGAGATGCTGCGCTACTGCGTGCCGATGATCCCGGCGGCCATCAGCTTCTGGATCATCAACGCCTCCGACCAGTTCTATGTCCAGGCCATGTGCGACGGCGTCGGCGGGCGCAGCAGCGAAGCCTGGGTGGGGCTTTTGGGGGTGGGGTACTTCCTGCCCCAGCTCATCACCTTTGTGGGCCAGTTCTTCTACGAAGCGTGGCAGCTCTCCGCCGTGACCGAGGAGGAGGAGCGGGAGACCTTTTTCAACCGGGTGTTCCGGGCCTTCGCCAGCGTGCTGTTCTGCTGCGCGGCGGGCATCATCTGGCTGTGCCAGCCGCTGATGAACCTGTTCCGGGCCGACTACTTCGAAGCCTGGCAGTTCGTGCCCTTCCTGGTGCTGGCCTCGATGTGCACCTGCCTGAACAACTTTTTGAACAGCGTGTATGTGGTATACAAGCGGTCCTCCTCCTCGCTGGTGACCATGCTGGCCGGCGCGGCGCTGAACCTGGTGCTGAACTACCTGTTCATCCTGTGGTTCGGGCCGGTGGGGGTGACCTCGGCCAGCTTCCTGTCGCTTTTGCTGGTCTTTCTGCTGCGGGCCTACTCCACCCGGGGGCTGCTGGTCATCAACTTCCAGCCCGGGCGGATGCTTGTGAACCTGGGGCTGATCCTGGCCGAGATCTGGGCGCTGTTCTTCCTGACCGAATGGGTGGTCCCGGTGACGGTGCTCACCGCCCTGGTCTGCGCCCTCAACGCCCGGGAGGTGCTGGGCACCGCCGCCAAGCTGCTGGGCATGGTGAAGGGCCGGCTGCACCGGGCCTGAGCCGCGCTGCGCGGGGCGGAGACATCTTTTCACTGTTTGTTATTTTCGGGGAGGTCTTTTTATGGCGGATCTGACTGTCCGTGACGTGACATTGGCCGCGCCCTGCCGGGCGAAGGCGGATACCTGCCGGATCATTGTGCCGGTGACCGCGCTGCTGCCCCAGCCGGCGGCGGCGCTGGCCCGCACCGCGGCCGCGGCCGGCGACCTGGTGGAGCTGCGGCTGGACGCCCTGGCCGACCAGAGCCCGGCCGGGCTGGCCTGGGCCGTGCAGACGGTGCGCCGGGCCATCGGGGAGACCCCGCTGCTGGTGACGCTGCGCACCCTGGGGGAAGGCGGCGCCGCCGACCTGGACCCCGCCGCCTACACCGCCGCCCTGCGGGCGCTGTGCGCCGGGGCCGGGGCGGACATCGACCTGCTGGATGTGGAATTTTCGGCCGGGGCGGACGCCTGCGCCCGGCTGCGGGCCGCCGCCCATGAGGCGGGGGCCGGGGTGGTGTTCAGCGCCCACGACTTCCGCACCACCCCCGACACCGGCGCCATGACCGCCCTGCTGACCGCCATGGCCGACGCCGGCGCCGACGTGGCCAAGCTGGCCGTGACCCCCGCCGACCCCGCCGACGCCGCCCGGCTGCTGCAGGCCACGGCCCAGGCCGCCGCCCTGCGCCCCGAGACCCCGCTGCTGACCATGGCCATGGGCCCCCTGGGCGCCGTGACCCGGGTGTGCGGCGCGGCCTTCGGGGTCTGCGCCAGCTTCGGCACCGCCGGCGCCGCCAGCGCCCCCGGCCAGCCCGACGCCGCCGCCCTGCGCGCCGCCCTGTCGGCCCTGGCCGCCTGCCGGGGCGGCCGGTGAGCCCGCCGGCGGCGACGGAATTCATACCCTTCCGACACGCTCAAAGCCCCCGGAAACGGGGGCTTTGATTATCTAAAATCGTCGCCGTCGGCGGACATGCGCCGACGACGGCGACACCGACAGGGAAATTTTGCGGCAAATTGTGTGCGAGGAACGCAGTGACGAGTGCGCGATTTGGCGTAAAATTTTGTCGAAGGGGATACACAAGGGGAAACAGCCGCGTTAGGCAATTGCCGTGCGCGGCTGTTGCCTCTTGTGCAGCGTGTCGAGTTCCTCGACACGCTGAGAAACGGGGGCTTTTGCTTTGGGCGGCGAGGCGGTTGAAGCCATGGGCGGCGAGGCGGCCAAAACTGCATATTGACATCGCGCTCCCCTTGTACTACTATATATAGTATGCAGCACAGGCCCGTGCCCCCAGGCAGCGGGCCGGACAGGAGGAGGAACCCCATGAATGTACGCAAACGCAGCGGCAAGGTGGTGCCCTTTGAGGAAGGGTTCATCGCCCGGGCCGTCACGCTGGCGGCCGCGGCGGCCGGCGAGCACGACGAGCAGGCGGTGGACGCCGTGACCCGGCTGGTGACCGCCAAACTGCAGGCCCGCGGCGGCGAGATCCAGGACATCGAGACCATCCAGGACACGGTGGAGGAGACCCTGTTTGAAGAACACCACTACCAGACCGCCAAGGCCTACATCCGCTACCGGCTGGAGAAGGAGAAGGAGCGCGCCGGCGGCGAGCAGCGGGACGGGCTGTTGAGCCGGGAGTTCCTGAGCCCCTACAAGCACGCCCCCAACCCGATGCAGCAGCTGGGCGCCTTTGTCTATACCCGGACCTATTCCCGCTATCTGCCCCGGTACGGCCGGCGGGAGTTCTGGTGGGAGACGGTGCGCCGCGCCGTGGAGTACAACTGCTCGCTGGCCCCCACCAGCCGGGAGGAGGCCGAGCAGCTGTATGACAACATCTACCACATGCGGCAGTTTCTGAGCGGCCGGACGCTGTGGGTGGGCGGCACCCCGGTGGCCGACGAGTACCCCATGGCCAACTACAACTGCGCCTTTACGGTGATCGACAGCTTTTCGGCCTACCACGACCTGTTCTACCTGCTGATGGTGGGCGCCGGCGTGGGGGTGCGGGTGCTGCAGGCCGACGCCGACAAACTGCCGCCGGTGCGCACCGACCTGGAGATCCTGCACAAATCCTACGAACCGCTGCCCCCCGCCGACCGGCGGGAGTACACCGACCTGACCTTTGACCGGGACACCGCCACCCTGACCATCGGGGATTCCAAGGAGGGCTGGGCCCAGGCGCTGCAGCACTACTTCGACCTGCTGACCAGCCGGGAATACCGGCGCATCCGGCGGCTGGTGATGGTCTACGACTCCATCCGGCCAAAAGGCGAGCGGCTCAAGACCTTCGGCGGCACCGCCAGCGGCTACGGGTCGATGATGGCGATGGTGGGCAAGATCCACAAGGTCATTGCGGCGGCCGGCCGGCGGGACGGCGCCGCCTGGGTGCGGCTGCGCCCCATCGACCTGCTGGACATCGCCAACATCATCGGGGAGAATGTGGTGTCCGGCGGGGTGCGCCGCACCAGCGAGATCGGCCTGATCGACGCCGACGACACCGCCTGCATCCAGGCCAAGAGCCAGCTTTACCGCCAGGTGGGCGGCCGGTGGGAGATCAACCGGGAGATCGCCCACCGGCAGATGAGCAACAACTCCATCTACTACCAAAGCAAGCCCGGCCGGGAACAGCTCCACTGGCACCTGCAGCAGATGCGCTATTCCGGCGAGCCGGGCTGGATCAATGAGGAGGCCGGCGCCCGGCGCCGCCCCAACTTCAACGGCTGCAACCCCTGCGGCGAGATCCTGCTGGACAGCCACGGCCTGTGCAACCTGACCACCGTGAACCTGATGGGCTTTGTACACGACGGGGCGCTGGACCGGCCGGCCCTGCTCAAAGCCCAGCGGCTTTCGGCCCGGGCGGGCTACCGCATGACCTGCAAGGAGCTGGAGATGTTCAGCTGGAACGCCGTGCAGCAGCGGGACAAACTGCTGGGCTGCAGCCTGACCGGCTGGCAGGACATGGTCAACGCCACCGGCATGAGCCGGGAGGACCAGGCGGCGCTGCTGCGGGAACTGCGCGAGACCACCCGACGGGCCGCCGACGAGATCGCCGGGCAGCTGGGCGGGCGCCGGCCGCTGCTGGTGACCACCGTCAAGCCGGAGGGCACCCTGTCGCTGCTGCCCACCGTGTCCAGCGGGGTCCATTACTCCCACGCGCCCTACTACATCCGCCGGGTGCGGATCTCGGCCGCCGACCCGCTGTGCAAGGTCTGCGAGGACCTGGGCTACCCGGTGCTGCCCGAGGTGGGCCAGGACCCGGACGACCCCACCACCAAGGTGGTGGAGTTCCCGGTGCAGGCCCCGGCCGGCCGGGTCAAGGCCGACGTGACCGCCATCGAACAGCTGGAGACCTACAAGATGTTCATGGAGAACTATGTGGACCACAACTGCTCGGTGACCATCCATGTGCGCAACGACGAGTGGGACCAGGTGGAGCAGTGGGTGTGGGACCACTGGGACGAGGTGGTGGCCCTGAGCTTTTTGAGCTACGACGACAGCTTCTATGAGCTGATGCCCTACGAGGCCATCGACAAGGCCGAGTACGACCGCCGCCGGGCCGCCATGCGCCCCTTCAACCCCTCGCTGCTCACCCGCTACGAGCATGAGGAGACCGAGCTGGACATCGGCGCTTCGGACTGCGCCAATGGCGTCTGCCCGGTGCGCTGAGCCCGCCGCCGGCGACGGATCTGCACGTTTTCTATTGTTTGGCCCCGCCCGGGCGGTTGGGAACCGCCCGGGCGGGGCATCTTGTCTGCAGGGCCGCCTTGACAGGCGGGCCGGCTGCATATATACTATTTGTATTATTCCGTTTGAAACCGCATATATAGTACGTTTCGTATTATTTGCAAGCCAAGAAAAGGAGGCATCATGCCGGGAGTTATTCTGTTGTTTCTGTTGGGGCTGGGGCTGCTCATCAAGGGCGGCGACTGGTTTGTGGACGGCGCCACGGCGCTGGCACGGCGATTCCGCCTGCCGGAGATCCTCATCGGCTCCACCATTGTTTCCATCGGCACCACTTTGCCGGAGGTGATGGTCTCCACCACCTCGGCGCTGTCCGGCCACGGGGAGATGGCCTACGGCAACACCATCGGGTCGGTGATCTGCAACACCGCGCTGATCGCGGCGCTGTCGGCGGCGGTGCGCCCCGGCCCGGCCGACGGCAAGTCCCTGCGGCTGCCGGCCGCGCTGTTCACGGCGGCGGCGGTGGCCTTCGGGGCGGTGGCCTACACCACCGGGCAGTTCAGCCGGGCGGTGGGGCTGGGGCTGCTGGGGCTGTTCCTGGTCTACCTGATCCTGTCGGCGCGCAAGATGCGCACCGCCCCCGCCCCCGAAGCCGCCCCCGCCGAGCCCCCGGCCCCGCTGTGGCGCACCCTGCTGGGGCTGGTGGCCGGGGCCGCGGCCATCGCCTGGGGGGCCGACCTGCTGGTGGACAAGGGCACCCGCCTGGCCGAAGCGCTGGGCGTGCCCGAGGCGGTCATCGCCCTGACCTTTGTGGCGCTGGGCACCTCGCTGCCCGAGCTGGTCACCGCGGTGACCGCCCTGGCCAAGGGACACAGCGCCCTGTCGCTGGGCAACGTGATCGGCGCCAACCTGCTGAACCTGGTGCTGGTGACCGGCACCGCCGCCACCCTAGCCCCCTTCCCGCTGCCCCAGGACGGCACGCTGTTCGGGGTGAACCGGTCGCTGGCGCTGGACCTGCCGGTGATGGCGGCGGTCAGCCTGGTGCTGATCCTGCCGGTGCTGCTGCGCGGGCGGCTGTACCGAGCCCAGGGCATCCTGCTGCTGGCCGTATACGGGGCCTTCTGCGTCGGACAGTTCCTGCTGTGATCCGCCGCATTGAAGGCGGAAAGACCCCTCCGAAACCAATCGACCTCCCAAAGAAGCCGGAATCGCTTCTTCGGGAGGTCGATTTTGTATATGCGCCGAGCCTTGCCGCGCCGGAACCCCGGCCCGGCAAGCCGGAGCGGCGCCGCGTCACATCGCCTTCATATAGGCCAGGTCCCGGGCGGCGGCGGGGAGGATGACCTCGTCCCGCAGCAGGGCGGCGTCGGGGTGGTCGGCGTGGAGCCAGGCGCGGATCAGGGTGTAGTCCATCTGCCCTTCGCCCAGGGCGGTGGGGACCCGGGGGCCTTCGGGAGGGAAGCGGGCGTCCTTCACATGGACGGCGGCCAGCCGGGGGCCGATGGTCTCGATCCAGGCGGGCCAGAACTCCGCCTGGCGGGCGGCCGCGCCGGCATGCAGGACGTTGACCGGGTCGAAGATGACCTTGAAATGCACCGGGTCGGCCACCTGGTCGATCAGGGCGCGCAGCGCCTCGACGGTGCCGAGGGTGTGGACGAAGACCGGTTCCAGCGCAAAGACGCCGCCCACCCGGGCGGCCTTTTCCACAATGCGCAGCACGCTGTCGGCCAGCAGCGGGCGCAGGGCGGCCTTTTCCTCTTCGCTCAGGTCGCGGGTGGCGCTTTCGCTGCCCACCGCCCCGGCGCCCAGGGCGCGCTGCATGACCAGCGTGCGGCCCACATCCTCCACCGCCTGCAGGCGGGCTTCGGCGTCGGGGCTGCTCAGGTCCCGGTAGCAGCTGAGCACCGTGATCTCGATGTCGTGGCGGGTGAAGGCGGCGCGGATCTCCTCCAGCTGGGCGGGGGTGACGGCGTTCTGGTCGGTGATGCCGGCGATGGCCTTGGGCATGGCCAGCTGGGCGGCGTTGTAGCCCCGCTCTTGCAGCAGGGCGGCGAATTCTTCGGCCGGGTGGGTGCCGAAATCATGGGCGCGGCAGCCGTATCTCATAGGATATTCCTCCTGTCGGGGTGATGAAAAGGGCGGCGCGGCGGCGCCGCCGGCAGACGGGCGGGGCAAGCCCCGCAAAGGCGGAAAGCCCTTCGCTGTGCGAAGGGCTTTCTGCCGGGAAAGGGAAACGCGGCAAATGCGCTGGGGGGATCAGCCCTTGTCGCCGCCGGTGGTGACGCCACCGATGATGTACTTCTGCAGGATGATGAACAGAATGATGATGGGGACGATGGAGAGCACCGAGGCGGCCAGGATGGAGCTCCAGTCCACGCCGGTGTTGCCGATGAAGTTCTTGATGGCGATCTGGATGGTGTACTTTTTCTGATCGGACAGGACCAGCAGCGGCAGGATGTAGTCGTTCCAGCGCCACATGAAGCTGAAGATGGTCAGGGTGATGGTGACGTTGGAGCCCAGCGGCAGCATGACCCGGCTGAAGATCTGCCATTCGCTGGCGCCGTCGATGCGGGCGGCTTCCGCGAAGGAGAGCGGGATGGACATGTAGTGCTGGCGATACATGAAGATGCCGGTGGTGGTGGTGACCACGGGCAGGATGCAGCCCCAGATGTTGTTGTACAGCCCCATGGCGCTGATGACCGAGAACTGGGGCACGGTGAGGGTCTCGCCGGGGATCAGGGTGCCCAGCAGGAAGACGCCGAACACCAGGTTGACGTAGCGGATCTCAAAGCGGTAGATGGCCAGGGCATAGCCGCACATGGCGCTGATGAGCAGCGTGATGAGGGTGCCGACCACCGCCAGGAACAGGCTGTTGCCCACATAGCCCATGAAGCCGCCTTCCAGCACCGAGGCATAGTGTTCGATGGTGGGCTGGGTGGGCAGGAAGTGCAGCGGGTAGGCGAACAGTTCGCCGCTGGGCTTGAAGGAACTGAGAACCAGCCAGATGATGGGGAACAGGATCACCAGGCCGATGAGCAAAGACAGAATGGTAAGAGGAATGCTGGTATGCTTTTCTTTCATCAGGTTTCTCCTCCTCCGTTAGAAATTCTGAACTGCGCGTAGGCGATCAGGGCAAACACGATCATGACGATGGTGGAGATGGCCGAAGCGTAGCCGTACTGCATCTGGTTGAAGCCCTTGTCGAAGATGTACTGGATGATGAAGGTGGTGGACAGGCCCGGGCCGCCCTGGGTGATACCTTGGACCAGCGCGTACTCTTTGAGCAGGTTGACGGTGGACAGCAGAACGACCATGAAGGTGGTGGGGCTGAGCATCGGCACGGTGATGCGCAGGAAGCTCTGCAGCGCGTTGGCGCCGTCGATGCGGGCCGCTTCATACAGGTCCTGGGAGATGCCCGCGATGCCGCCGATGTAGATGATCATGTTGAAGCCGATGGACGACCACACCGAGGCAAAGGCGATGACGAAGGTGGCCAGGCCGGGGTTCAGCGACCATTCCAGCGGCTGGCCGCCCAGGCACTGGATGATGAAGTTGACAAGGCCGTATTCCTGGCTGAACATCCAGTTGATCGTGATACCGACGACCAGGGCGCTCATCAGAACGGGAATGTAGACCATTGTGCGGGTCAGGCTTTTGGCCACCACCCGGTTGGAGCAGAGCAGCACCGCCACCAGCAGCGGGATGATGACCCGGAACGGCAGCGCACAGATGGTGTACAGCAGGGTGCGGCCCAGCGAAACGTAGAACCGGGAGTCGGTGAACAGCTCGATGTAGTTGTCCAGCGCCACAAAGTCCATGGTCTTCCAGCCGTCGTAGTTGGTGAAGGAAAACGCAATGCTCAACACCAGCGGGAGCAGGAAGAACACCCCGAACAGAATGATGCAGGGTGCCACGAACGCCCAGAACGCGCCGGTGTGTTTCAGCGTCGCTTTTCTCTTCATGTTTCATTCCTCCTTTTGTTCTTTGCACCGGGTCCGCGTGCGGTTTTGACCCCTTGCCCCCCGGGGTCGCCGCCGCACGCCAGCCCAGCTTTTCTGTTGTTTCAGTATACATCGAAAAACTTAGCAAATACCACCGCTTTTTTGCTTCATTCCCCGTGTTTCACTTGCATTTTTTGCGTTGTTTGAACTTTTTGTGTACAAAACCGTTGTCGATTTTACCGGATTACACAAAAGTTGAGGATGATTTTTGGCAATTATTTCAGTTTCCCAGCCGGACCCGCAGGGTGCGCAGCTCAAAGGGGCGCAGTTCCAGCCCCACCGGCCCGGCCGAGAGGGTCTCGCCCTCCAGCGGGGTCTCCAGCGGGGTGCAGGCCACGGCGGTGGCGCCGGCGGGCAGGGTCAGCTCGGCGCGGGTGCGGGCGCCCCAGGCTTCGTACAGCCGCAGGATCAGCCCGTCGCCGTCCTCGGCCTGTTTGACCGTTTCCAGGATGACGTTGGGCGCATCCAGCGCGAACTGGCTGTACACCGGCGGCAGGCTGCCGCCGGGCTGGGCGGGCACCGGCAGCGCCAGGGCCGGGGCGTTCAGGTCGTAGCCCTGGCGGATCACATCGCCGGTGCGCCAGTCCCCCAGGTGGGGCAGCAGCGCGTAGGTGAAGTGGTGGGCGCCCCGGTCGGCTTCGGGGTCGGGGTAGGTGGGGGCCCGCAGCAGCGAGAGCCGCAGCACCCCTTCGTGGACATCGTAGCCGTAGCGGCCGTCGTTGAGCAGGGCGGCGCCGTAGCCGGGTTCGGACAGGTCGGCCCACTTGTGGGCGCAGACTTCGAAGCGGGCGGCGTCCCAGCTGGTGTTTTCGTGGGTGTCCCGGCCGATGCTGCCGAACTGGATGTCGTACCGGGCCTGTTCGCACCGGATGTCCAGCGGGAAGGCGGCCTTGAGCAGCAGGTGTTCCTCCTGCCAGTCCACCCAGGTCTCAAAGTCGATGCGCCGGCTGTGGGCGTAGAGGATGATGTCCTGGGTGAAGGCGGAGCGGGAGACGGTGCGCTGCACCCGGAAGACGCAGCGCAGGGGGGTGTTTTCCCGCAGCGTGACGGTGACCGGGCCTTCCAGCTCGTAGCGGTGGCGGCGGTAGTAGGCTTCGATGTTCCAGGCGTCGTACTCTTCGGGGCGGTCCTCAAACAGCTGCAGCTCGTTGGCCCGGGCGCCGGCGGGCAGCAGTTCCCGCCGGGCCTGCTTGTCCCACACCGAGTCCAGCGTGCCTTCGGCGGTGAGGTGCAGCCGGTAGAAGGGGGTGTCCACCGTGTAGGGGCCCCGGCCTTCCACCCGGGCGGCGGGGGCGGCGGGGGCGGCGGGGGCCAGCGGGTAGAACCGCCAGCCCTTGGCGGGCAGGTCCCGGGCGGCAAAGGTCAGGGTGCCGTCCTGCCAGGCGGCGGGCAGCGGGCCGTCCGGGCCGATGACGGCGGCGGGCTCGGCCAGGGGCAGGGCGACCACCGCGTCCCGGGCGAAGCCCAGCTGGTTGAAGACCAGCACGCCGGGGCGGTCGGTGCAGACCCGGGCGGCCAGCGCGCCGGCGGCCTGCCGGGCGATCCGGCCGTCGTCGGCCAGGACCCGGTCGTACTGCCGGGCGGCCACCCGGTGAACTTCGGCCAGCGCCGAGCCGGGCAGGATGTCATGGAACTGGTTGAGCAGGGTCAGCTCCCAGTTGTGGCGCAGCGTCTCGGCCGGGTAGGCGAAGCCGGCGCAGCTGCCGGCCAGGGCGGCCAGCGTCTCGGCGGTCAGGTTGGCCATCTCGGCCCGGCGGTTGGCCTGTTTGGTCCGCGCCTGGGAGGTGAAGACCCCCCGGTGGTATTCGAAGTAGAACTCCCCGCTCCAGCAGGGCAGCGGCTCGCCCCGGCGGGCCAGGTCCTGTTCCAGTTGGTCAAAGAAGGGCGCCGCATGGCTGATGCGGGTGCGGGGCACGCCGGGGATGCCCCGGGCCAGCCGGCGCTGGGTCTCCAGCATGGCGGCGGTGGGGCCGCCGCCGCCGTCGCCGTAGCCGAAGCACTGCAGCACGTCCCGGGTCAGGTCCTTGTCCTGGAAGCGCTGCCAGCAGCCCATGACCTGTTTGGGGTCCAGCAGGCCGTTGTAGGTGGTGTTGAAGTTGGGGCGGGCGTTCAGGTCGGGGTGGGGGTCGTAGTTTTTGGTGGAGATGAAGTAGGCCAGCACCTCGGTGCCGTCGATGCCCCGCCAGCGGGTCAGGTCGTGGGGCATGCAGTCGGTGTCGTTCCAGGCCAGCTTGGTGGTCATGAACCAGCGCATCCCGCACTGCTTCATGATCTGGGGCAGCGCGCCGCTGAAGCCGAAGGCGTCGGGCAGCCAGAGGATGTGGCCGGTGCGGCCGAATTCCCGCCGGAAAAAGCCCTGGCCGTGGAGGAACTGGCGGACCAGGCTTTCCCCCGAGGCCATGTTGCAGTCGGATTCCAGCCACATGCCGCCTTCCGGCTCCCAGCGGCCCTCGGCCACCCGGGCGCGGATCTTTTCATACAGCGCCGGGCAGTCCCGGCGGACAAAGTCGTAGAGCTGGGGCTGGCTGGACAGGAAGAGGTATTCGGGGTAGCGGTCCATCAGGTAGTTGACGGTGGCAAAGCTGCGGATGGCCTTTTCCCGGGTCTGGGCCAGGGTCCACAGCCAGGCCACGTCGATGTGGGTGTGGCCCACGCAGGCTTCGGTGACCGGGGACTGGCCGCAGACCCCCTCGTAAAACTCGGTGCGCAGGTACTCCCGGGCGGCGGCGACGCTGCGGAAAAAGTCCTCGCTGCCCGGGCGGCGCAGGTCCAGCAGCGCCAGGGCCCGGTCCAGGCAGCGGGCGATGGTCAGGGCGTTGGGGTCGCCGGGGTCCTGCAGGGCCATCGCCTCAAAGGGGGTCTTGAGGTCGTAGTACAGGGCGGTGACCTCGTCCTCCCGCACGGCGGTCTCCACCCGCAGGAAGACATCCTGGGCGGGGGTGTTGCAGTAGGCGTACAGCCCCAGCTGCCAGCTGTCGCCGGGGCGGGCGCAGGGGGTCAGGTCGAACTCGGTGTGGTTGACATCCAGCCCGCAGACCAGCTCGCCGTTGAGGTAGGCCAGGAACTGGGGGTTGTTGTTGTTCCAGATGTCGGTGGCGCCGGTGGACACCAGGCAGACCAGGTGCCGGCCGGCGGCCTGCGCGGGGGCGGCGACCGGGCCGCGGAAGCAGAAGTGGGCTTCCTCGCCGCCGATGGCGTCGCCGGGGGTGAAGGGGGTCCAGCCGGGGGCGTCCTCCGGCTCGGTGAGCAGACCCCAGCTGTGGTAGGGGGCGGGCTTTTTGCGCAGCGCCGTGACCGGGGTGCGGCTGTGCAGGCTGCACGCCTGCAGGGCCTGCAGGATGGGCGGCAGGCGGTGGCGCAGTTCGTTGGTTTGCAGCATGGCGATCTTCCTTTGTTCAACAGTTGTAAAAATCAAAATCCGCCGGCGGCGGACGATCTCCGGCCCGGTCGGCCTTCGGCACGCCGCCGCGGCGGCCGTGCGCAGCGGTTTGCCCCTTGTGCGGCGTGCCGGGGGACCCGGCACGCGCATTTTAACTGTCCCAGTATACCATGGCGGGGAAAAGCCGGGCTATCCCTTTCTTGCGCAAAGCGGCCCCGGCATGTTGCATTTGTTGCGAACCGTTTTTGCCGGAAAAACGGCCGGCGACGATATTACTATAGGTAGGCCGCCGGCCGTTTCGGGGCGGCGGCCGGAACGCCGGGTGTTTTCGCATCGCATACAACAAAATCACCCATGCATTTTGAATAATTTTGAGGGTTTTGCTTACTGCAATTTGACGAAGCCTTTTCATGCGGCGCAAAAAATGCGATGTTCGGGGTGTGAGAACAGCAAGATAGGCGTAGAGAAACCGCCGGGCGGGGTGATACACTAGGGTTGTGAAAAGAAACCAGCGCTGACGTTTCCTGTATTTACCGGCCCGAGACCCGCCCCCATGAGGAAGCCCCGCCGCGCAACCGGGGCGCGGGGGCCGGTCCCGCAACAACCCTGTTAGGAGGTAAACAAGCATGAAAAAAGTTCTGTCTCTTGCTCTGGCTGCCGCGATGACCCTGTCGCTGGCCGCCTGCGGCGGCAGCGGTTCCGGCACCGGCTCCACCGAGTCCGGCGCCGCCACCGGCGAATCCACCGGCGCCGCCCTGACCGGCCAGACCCTGAAGGTGATGCTGTCCGAGGAACCCACCGAGGGCGATGCCTTCTCCACCACCCTGCAGAAGTGGGCGGACGAGACCGGCAACCAGGTGGAACTGATGGTCATTCCCTATGACGACCAGCTGACCAAGTTCCCGCTGATGGCGAAGAACAAGGACCTGCCGGACCTGCTCTCCACCACCCGCCTGACCTACCTGTACCCGGAAGAATTCCTGGACCTGAACGAATACATCGACGTGAACATCTTTGAGCCCCAGGCCCTGCAGTTCATCGCCCTGGTGGATTCCACCGACGAGCCGGTCAAGGCGCTGCCCCAGCAGTTCACCGTGACCAACGTCTTCTACAACAAGGACGCCTTTGCGGCCGCCGGCCTGACCGTTCCCACCGTGGACGACCGCTGGACCATGGAGGAAGTGTACGACGCCGCCCGCACCCTGCAGGAGTCCGGCGCCGTCAAGTACGGCATGGCGATGGACTTCTCCCGCGCCCGCTATGACAACCTGATGTACATGAACGGCGGCTCCCTGACCGAGCGCGACGGCGATTCCTTCAAGGTCGTGGTGGACAGCGAGCAGAACGTTCAGGCGCTGCAGTCCTTCATCGACGTCAATGAGGAGGGCATCCTGCCCAAGGCCATCTGGGCCGGCGGCTCCAGCGACAACCCCGGCGACTACTTCAAGAACGGCGACGTGGGCATGTACTTCTCCGGTTCCTGGAACTACAACACCTTCACCAACGACATCACCGGCTTTGACTGGGGCGTCATGCCTTCCCCGGTGGGTTCTGTGAGCGGTTCCTGCATCCTGGGCGGCGCCGGCCTGGCCATCCCCGCCAACGCGCCCCAGAAGGAACTGGCCGTCTCCTTCCTGGAGTGGTTCTACACCCCCGAAAACTTTGAGTCCTACCTCGAGCTGGACAAGGGCCTGTCCTCTCTGAAGGACGTGGCCTATGTGCCCGCCGACGAGAAGGCCGCCGCCGACTACGAGATCCTGCAGGCTGAGGTCGGCCAGACCACCGAAGCCTATGTGGTGGACGAAGATTCCCAGTGGCGCGACTACTACGACAACGAGTACCGCGACGCGCTGAAGCAGGCGGTCAACGGCGATATGTCCGCGCAGGATGCGCTGACCCAGTTCGCCGACATGCTGGCCGAAAAGTCCGGCTGGTCCCGCTGAGATCCCGCAGCAACTGAATCACACGGGGGAGTTTCTTCTCCGGGTGTGAAATGCCCCACCCGGGCTTCCGGGCGGGGCACTTTTTTATGGTCCGCCAGGCGGCATACGCCCGGCGAGCCTTCCGACCGCTTCCATCCATTCTGCCGAATCTGCAGGAGCAAATCATGCCAAACGAGACAAACGAACTTCAATTCCCGCTGTTCCACCGGTATGTGAACCGGTGGCTGGTGAGCCAGGTGCGGGAGACCCCGGTCCACGGCGAGCGGGTGGCGCTGCACGGCGCCGAAAACGAAAAGCTCAACGCCCACCCCAAGGACAAACCCGGCGAGGAAGCCTTTGTGGCCGCCCGCCGCGCCGCACCCCGGGGCCTGCCCGCCCGGCTGGACCCCCGGCCGGGGGGCGAGGTGGGGGACGAGGGGGCGGCCAGCCGGCTGTCGGTCTACTGGCCCTTCGGGGACATCGGGCTGACCTTTGCCTGGGACTGCGAGACCCCCGCCTGCCTGAGCGCCTGGGCCTGCACCGAGCTGGAGGCCGCCGAGGACGGCCCCCAGCCCTTTGACCTGATCACCTGCGGCAGCGCCGCGCTGTGGTGCAACGGCAGCAAGGTGGCCGAAGTGACCCCCTACTGCCACAACACCCCGGTGCCCGCCCGCATCCGGCTGCCGCTGCGCCGGGGCCGCAACCGCCTGCTGGTGTTTTTTGACAACTATGCCGAGCGGGACGCCACCGTGATCCTGCGGCTGCGGTATGAGGGCGCGGGCCCCGAGCCGGTGCAGTGCCTGCCGACCGGCGGCAGCAGCGCCGCCCGGCTGGCCGCCGCCGAGCGGGTGATGACCAGCCTGTCCTTCCGGCGCAACCACTTTACCGAGGGCCCGGTGCTGCTGGACTACGACCGGCAGGCCGCGGCCGCCGCGGCCCCCTGCGAGCTGCGCTTTTACGGCGGCACCGAGGAGAACCGCAAGGGCGGGGTGTTTTTTGACCGGACCGTCCGGCTGGACCCGGAAGCCGGCCAGGTGAGCCTGGGCGACTGCGACACCCTGCCGATGGGCTTTCTGCTGCTGACCGTCAGCCTGCAGACCGAGGGGGAGTGCCTGCGCCGGGACCTGGGGGTGGAGATCCATGCCCTGTCCCGCCTGCCCCGCCAGGCCGCCCCCACCGTGGCCGGGCGCAAGCGCCAGGCGCTGGAACTGCTGGCCGAATGGGGCGAACAGAACACCAACCGGGCGCTGGCGCTGCTGGCCACCGGCGGCAGCGTGGCCGAGGCGGAAAAGCTGCTGGCCATCCAGTCGGATTACATCCGCCGCCGGTTTGACTGCAGCGACTTCTACCTGGTGTACTACCCCTACATCCTGCGCACCTTCGGGTCCCGGGGCAGCGGGGTGCTGTCCGCCAAAACCGAGCAGGAACTGACCGACTGCCTGCTGGGCTTCCGCTACTGGCTGGACGAGCCGGGCAACGACGCCATGTGGTTCTGGAGCGAGAACCACGCCCTGATGTTCCACACCTGCCAGCTGCTGGCCGGCGAGCTCTTCCCCGACCGGGTGTTCACCAACAGCGGCCGCACCGGCCTGCAGATGCAGCAGATCGCCAAAGAGCGGCTGACCCGCTGGTTCGACACCTTCCGCCGGGAAGGCTTTACCGAGTGGAACTCCAGCCCCTACCTGCCCATCGACACGCTGGGCTTCGGCAGCCTGTACGCCTTCTCCCGGGACCCGGCCATGCGGGCCCTCGGCAAAGAAGGGCTGGATTTCGCCTACTTCCTGCTGGCCGTCCACGGGCAGAAAGGGATCTTTGCGGCGTCCTCGGGGCGCACCTACATCAAGGAGCAGTTCGGCAACTGGTCCAACTGCCCGTCGGGGCTCAGCTGGATCGGCTACGGCTTCGGGGTGCCGGGGCACGCGGGCAAGGGCATCGTCTCCCTCTGCCTGTCCGACTACGAGCCGCCGGCCGAGTACCGGCCCTGGTTCGCGGTGGCGCCGGGGCAGGAGCTGATCTGCCAGTGTACCCAGGGCAACGACGGCTATGTGGACCTGTACACCTACAAGACCCGGGATTACCTGATGACCAGCGCCGTGGACTTCCACCCCGGCCAGCCCGGCTGCCAGGAAAACCCCTTCCAGCTGACCTTCAACGCCACCGCCCAGCTGTGGGTCACCCACCCCGGCGAGCGGGTGGTGTTCGGGGCGGCGCGGCCCTCCTACTGGGCGGGCAACGGCACCCTGCCCAAGGTGGACCAGTACAAGGGGTTTGCGGGGCTGATCTATGACATCGACCCCGACCACCCGGTGGACTTCACCCACCTGTACCTGCCGGCGATGGAGTTCGACCGGTGCGTGCTGCGGGGCCACTGGGCCTTTGTGCAGAAGGGCGACGCCTGGGCCGGGGTGTACTGCTCGGCGCCGCTGACCATGGTCACCGAGGGCGCCACCGCCCTGCGGGAATGCCGGGCCCCGGGCCGCCGGGTCATCTGGCTGGTGCGGGCCGCCCAGGCCGACGAGTTCCCGACGCTGGACGCCTTCATCGCCGCGATGGAAGCGGCCCCCCTGCATGCCGACGCCGAGGGGCGGCGCTACAGCTTCCGCGACCCGGTGTACGGGCCGCTGCGCTGCGGCTGGCAGGGCCCGCTGGTCCACGACGGGGCGCCGATGCGCTACCAGGGCTACGACCGGTACGGCCGGCTGACCCTGCAGGCCAAGGAGGTTTAAGACTTGCCCTCCTCCGCCGCGCTGCCCAGCGAGGGTTCCTTCTCGTAGGGCAGGATGGTCAGGGGGGTGATCTCGCCGTTCTGGCGGAACTGGGACGGCGAAACGTGGCAGAATTTGTTGAAGACCCGGTTGAACTGGGAAAAGCTTGTGAACCCGCAGCTGGTGGTGATGTCGGCGATCTTGCGTTCGGTGTACAAAAGCAGCTGCTGGGCGTTGCGCACCCGGGTCATCTGGATGTAGTTGATCAGCGAAAAGCCGGTCACCCGCCGGAACTGATGGGACAGATAGTACGGGCTGATGAAAAACTTTTTGGACAGCCCTTCCAGCGAGAGTTCCTGGGCGAAGTGGTGGTGGATGTAACTGGCCACCGCATACACCTTCTGGGTGATGGAATCGCTGAGTTCCTGGGATTCGTAGCGGTTGTCCGCGGTATGGCGGGCGACGACGCAGAGGAATTCCAGGAAATTGGTGTGGATGGACAGCCGGGTCAGCGGGGTCAGCGGCTGCTTGCCCAGCTCGAAGATCCGGTTCAGGTAGACGAATGCCTCGGCCCCCACCTGGCCGTCAAACCGGTAGATGGGCACGTCGGCGTCAAAGGGGGCCAGCGCCTGCCGGACCATCTGGCCCAGTTCGTCCGGCGCGTCGGGGAACTGGAAGTTGATGATGAGCCGGCGGTGATAGTCGATGTTGTTGGCCGGGTACTCGGTCTTGTGCAGCAGCGAAGGGCGCAGCATCACGATGTCGTAGGGCTGCAGCGTGTAATAGTCCCCCTCGATGATGTGGGAGGCCCGGTCGTTGAGCAGAATGTGGATCTCGTAAAACTGGTGGAAATGCTGGAAGTTCATGTTGAACTTGGCGGTGCGGGCGTCCCAGTCGAAAAAGTAGTAGAAGGGATTGGACGCGCTGTTGATCTTGATGAAGTACCCCTGTTCGAACAGCAGGGTCTGTTCCGGTTCCATAGCCATGGGCGGGCAGCCTCCTTCCCTGGTGGGTCGTCTTCGTATGGTTGGTTCCATTATAGCAGTTCACGCAAAAAGTACAATACAAATCAAAAACAAAGGCAAAAACCGGGTAGTTTTTGTTCTATCTGCCATGGTATACTAAATGCAAACCATCGGCCGGATCCCGGTGTAGCCGGCCGTATCAACGTAAAGGAGAGTCCGTTATGCACAATGCCGAGATCGACCGCAAGCTGGAGCTTTGCATCGAAAGTTTCAAGAGCGTCCTGTATGAAAAGGACGAGACCTTCCTGGAGAACATGGCCAAGACCAACATCGACCAGGGCAACCTGGCCCGCTACATGCTGTGGGAGTGGACCCAGGGCGTGGGGCTGTACGGCCTGTGGAAGCTGTTTGAAAAGCGCCATGACGAGCGCTGCCTGCAGGTGCTGACCGAGTATTACGACGCCCGCATCGCCGAAGGGCTGCCCGGCAAGAACGTGAACACCATGGCCCCGATCCTGGCGCTGAGCTACCTGTACGAGTACACCCGCAACGAGACCTACGGCAAGATCTGCCTGGAATGGGCCGAGTGGGCGATGCACGAGATGCCCCGCGCCGGCGAAGGCGGGATGCAGCATGTGACCTCGGACCGGGCCAACCCCGGCGAACTGTGGGACGACACCCTGTTCATGACCGTGCTGCCGCTGGCCAACGTGGGCCGCATCTTCAACCGGCAGGACTACATTGACGAGGCGGTGTACCAGTTCCTGGTCCACATCAAGTACCTGGCCGACAAAAAGACCGGCCTGTGGTACCACGGCTTCTGCTTTGACGGCTGCCACAACTTTGCCGAGGCTTTCTGGGGCCGGGGCAACAGCTGGGCCACCATCGCCATCCCCACCCTGTTCGAGATTGTGGACATTCCCGACCAGGACCGCCGCTTCATCGCCAACGCCTTTGTGCGCCAGGTGGAGAGCGTGGCCCGCTACCAGGACGAGGGCGGCATGTGGCACACCCTGATCGACGACCCCACCTCCTACCTGGAGGCCAGCGCCACCGCCGGTTTCGGCTGCGGCATCCTCAAGGGCATCAAGGCCGGCCTGCTGGACGAGAGCTACCGCGCCGTGGCCGACCGCGCCCTGGCCCCGCTGCTGGACTGCATTGACGACAAGGGCGTGGTGCAGCAGGTGTCCTACGGCACCCCGATGGGCCGCGAGAGCAAGGACTTCTACAAGCAGATCCCCCTGCACCCGATGCCCTACGGCCAGGCCATGGCCATCCTGTTCCTGCTGGAGGAGGCCGACGCCTGATGCCGCAGACCAGCAACAAACAGACCAACCGCCTGACCTTTGCCGCCTTTGTGGTGTTGATGGTGGGCCTTGGCAGCAGCGACAGCCTGCGGGGCATCTTTTCCACCATCTTCCAGCAGCATTTCGCCCTTTCCGCCACCCAGCTGGGGCTGATCGTGACGGTGAGTTACATCGGCAACCTGGTGTTCCTGCTGGTGGGGGGCAACCTGAGCGCCCGGTTTGCCAAAAAGCGGGTGCTGCAGGTGCTGATGCTGATCTGGATGGCGGCGCTGGCCCTGTTCGCCCTGACCGACAGCTACCCGGTGCTGCTGGTGGCCATGGCGCTGGTCATGGGGTCCTCCACCCTGCTCAACACCACCATGAACCTGATCACCCCGCTGCTCTTCACCGCGGCGCCCGGGTTCTTTGTCAACTTCCTGTTCTTCACCCAGGGCATCGGCACCAGCGGCAGCCAGTTTTTCCTGGGCAGCGCGGCCGACGGCTTCCCCTTCTGGCAGTACACCAACCTGGGTCTGCTGGTGCTGGGGGTGGCGGCCTTCGGGATGCTGCTGTTCTGCCAGGTGCCGGAGGAACCCGCCGTGGCCCCCGGCGCCCTGCCCCAGGCCGAAGGCCGGCTGACCGACCGGCTGGGGGTGGTGGTGCCCTTTGTGCTGGTGTTCGGGTTCTACTTCATCGCCGAACACGGGGTGATGAACTGGCTGGTGGCCTACGGCACCACCGGGCTGGAGATGACCCAGGCCGCGGCGTCCCGGTATCTGTCGGTGTTTTACGGCGGCGTGATGCTGGGGCGGCTGGTGCTGTCCCCGCTGGTGGACAAGCTGGGGGTCATCCGCAGCATGCAGCTGTTCGGGGTGATCTCGGGCGTGCTGTATGTGGCGGGCAGCCTGGGCGGCGCCGCGCTGATGCCGCTGTGGGCGGCCAGCGGGTTCTTTCTGTCCATCCTCTACCCCACCCTGGTCATGAGCATCCGGCTGTACTTCCCGGCCCAGCAGGTGTCGGGGGCGGCGGGCACCATCATCAGCATCGCCTCGCTGGCCGACATCCTCTTCAACGTGGGCTTCGGCCGGCTGGTGGACCTGGCCGGCTACCGGCTGAGCATCTGCGTGCTGCCGGTGTCGATGGTGCTCTTCCTCATCACCTTCCTGCTGTTCACAAGGCGGTGCCGCCCCCTCAAGGACCAGTGACCGGGGCCGCCCGCATCCGTTTTCAACACCCGTGGGGGCGCAGCCGCGCCCCCCTTTTGGCAAGGAGGCTTTGCCATGCGCAACCATTATCAACGCATCCTGCAGGACAGCGACGACCGCGTCCGCCGTTTTTTGGAGGTGCAGATCCTCGATCCCTCCAGCCCCTTCTACGGCGGGTTCCCCAAGGCGGACAGCCTGGCCGAACCCAAGACCGCCATCTACCGCGCCACCACCATGACCGCCTGCCTGCTGAACCCGGACAGCCGCTATTACCTGGGCGGCGAGCTGACCCGCCGGCTGGAACTGGCGCTGGCCTTTGTGCGGCGCAGCCAGCGCCCCGGGGGCTACTTTGACCTGATCAACTGCAACTTCTATTCCGGGCCGGACACGGCTTTCTGCGCCAAGCGGCTGATCCCGGCGTATGTGTACCTGAAAAAGGTGGAGGCCGGCGAGCTGTACGCCGCCGACGACGCCCGGGCCCGGGCCGCGGCGCTGCGCCCTGTGTATGAGGAGATCCTGCGGGACGCCGCCGAGGCGCTGTGCCACTGCGGCTTCCACACCCCCAACCACCGCTGGGCCATCGCCTCGGTGCTGATGATGTGCGCGGTGCTGTTTGACAAGCCCGCCTGCCGCACCGCGGCCGAGGCCATCCTGCAGGAAGGCAGCGACTGCAATGCCGACGGTGAATACGCCGAGCGGTCGGCCGGCAACTACAACCGCATCAACAACGACGCGATGATCATGCTGGCGGTGGCCACCGGCGACAAGACCTACTACGAGCCGGTGCTGCGCAACCTGGACATGATGCTGACCTATATCGACCCGGACGACAGCATTTTTACCAGCAACTCCACCCGGTGGGACCGGGGGCGGAAGATCTACCCGCGGGAGTATTACCTGGAATACCTGTACATGGGCCATACCTGCGCCCGCCCCGACCTGCTGGACGCCGCCAACGAGATCATGCGGATGGTGGACCGCCACCACCTGCGCAGCTTTGACTGCCTGATCCAGCTGATGCTGCAGCCGGCGCTGATCGAGCTGGAGCACGAGGGCTGCGCCACCCCCGCCGACTACCACAAGTTCTACGAAGGGTCCGGCATTCTGCGCTGCCGCCGGGGCGGGTGGAGCTACACCCTGCTGAACCACAGCCCCAGCTTCCTGTTTTTCCAGAACGGGGATTTCTGTTTGAACCTGCGCATCGGCGCCAGCTTCTGCGAGCACCGCAACTTCACCCCCGAAACGCTGGAACCGGCGGCGGGCGGCTATGCGCTGCACCAGACCATGACCGGCTGGTACTACCTGCCCTTTGCCGAAAAGCCCGCCACCAGCGACTGGTGGCAGATGGACCACACCCGGCGCCAGAAGCTCTACGGCCCCGACATGGTGTTTGACGTGACGGTGACCGAGGTGGAAAACGGCATCGACGTACACATCCGCAACACCGGCATCGACCGGGCCCCGCTGCGGGTGGAGCTGGCCTTTGACGCCGGCTGCCGGGTGGAGACCGAAGCCTTCACGCTGGACGGCGCCGACGGCAGCGGCGTGGTGGCCAAGCAGGGCACCCTGACCGCCAGCAAGGGCGACTTTGCCATCCAGGCCGGGCCCTGCTTCGGCGCCCACAACTACACCGCCGGCAAGGAGGGCAGCCTGGGCCGGGTGGACGGCTGCTTCACCGTCTACCTGACCGACTACAGCTGCTTTGAGCACACCATCTCGCTGCGGGCGCTGCCCAGCGCCTACGACCAGGCCTGAGCCCGGGGCCTTCCCCCTGCGCCGCCGCCCCGCCCCCGGCGAAAGACAACACCGCGACCCCCGAAACCAGCCCGTTTGGGCCCGGCTTCGGGGGTCGCGGTATTTTTGTCCGGGGCGGATCAGGCGTTCCGGGCCTTGTACTCTTCGCCCCAGTTCCACATGGCGTCCAGGATGGGTTTCAGGCTTCTGCCCAGTTCGGTCAGGCTGTACTCCACCCGCGGCGGGACTTCGGCATACACCTGGCGGCGGACCAGGCCCTTCGCCTCCATATCCCGCAGCTGGGCGGTCAGCACCTTCTGGGAGACGCTGCCGATGGACTTTTTCAGCTCCCCGAACCGCTTGGTCCCGGGCAGCAGGTCCCGCAGGATCAGCACCTTCCACTTGTCCCCAATCAACATCAGGGTGGTCTCCACCGGGCAGGCGGGCAGTTCCCCGGTCTGCGGCATAGTTCCACGCTCCTTCCAATCGTTTCTTTTGGGATGCTGCATCCGAAATGCTTCCCTATTCCCTGTTTTGGCTGTAAGGGCATTATAGCACCAAAGCCGCGCAGGCGCAACCGCGGGCGCCGGGCCGCAAAATTTTTCGGCGGCTTTGCGGGAGGGATGCCTGCATCCAGCACAACACGGCCATCGCCGACGAGTCCGCCTGGCAGAACCGCAACGGCAAGTTCTGATGGTTACGGGCCGGTGACCAGGCCACAAAATTGTGCGTACTTCACAGCCCGGGCAAAGTGGATTACAATAGAGCCACAGGCCATGCCCCTGCCGAAGCCCGGCCCGGACAGCCGCCCCGCAAGCGCCGCCTTGCGGGGCCTGTTCCGGGTGCCGGGGCGGCGGGCGCAGCCCGAAACACAGGAGGTGAGCGGCCATGACACAGACAGGGCCCGAGCGGCTGGATTTTCTGATCCGGTGTTTGCTGAAGGAAAAAGACGAATACAGAGGCATCGGGATTCCTGCCGGCAGGCGGGAAAAACAGCGCCTCTTGCGGAGCCTGATGAATCTGCGCCCGCCTGTCCCGGCAAGTGAGGCGTTTTTGAACGCGCAGGACGCCTACCTGCAGGCGCGGCTGGCGGAGCGGGGGGTCACCGACCTGCGGGACTTAACGCCGGTGCAGCCGGGGCTTTATCTCTGGCAGGGGGACATCACGACGCTGCGGTGCGACGGCATCGTCAACGCGGCCAACAGCCGGATGCTGGGCTGCTTTGTGCCCTGCCACGGCTGCATCGACAATGCCATCCACACCTACGCAGGGGTCCAGCTCCGGCTGGAATGCGCGGAACTCATGGCGGCGCAGGGCGCCGAGGAACCCACCGGCCGGGCCAAGATCACAAAAGCCTACAACCTGCCCTGCCGGTATGTGCTGCACACCGTCGGCCCCGTCATTGCCGGCCGGGTGACCCCGCAGGACCGGGCGCTGCTGGCCGGCTGCTACCGGTCCTGCCTGGAGCTGGCGGCGGAAAACGGGCTGCACAGCCTGGCGTTCTGCTGCATCTCCACCGGGGAATTCCGTTTTCCCAACGAGCTGGCGGCGCAGATCGCCCTGCAGACGGTCCGCGCCTGGCAGCGGCAGCACCCACACCAGATCGAGGTGATCTTCAATGTTTTCAAGGACAGCGACAAAGAGATCTACCGGCGCCTTCTGCGATGATCTGACCCGGCTCCGGCAGGAGCTGGCGGCGGCGGACGCGGTGCTGGTGGGCGCCGGGGCGGGGCTTTCCACCGCGGCGGGCTTCACCTATACCGGGGACCGGTTTGCGCGCTATTTCGGGGATTTCATTCAAAAGTACGGCTTCCGGGACATGTATGCCGGCGGGTTTTACCCCTTCGATTCCTTTGAGGAACACTGGGCCTACTGGAGCCGGTATATCTACATCAACCGCTATCTGGACCCGCCCAGGCCGGTGTACCGGGACCTGCTGCGGCTGGTGGGGGACAAGGACTATTTTGTGCTGACCACCAACGTGGACCACTGTTTCCAGAAAGCCGGGTTTGACAAGCACCGGCTGTTCTACACCCAGGGGGACTACGGGCTGTGGCAGTGCTCCGGCCCCTGCCACACCGCCACCTACGACAACGCCGGCCCGGTGCGCCGGATGGTGGAGGCCCAGGGGTTCCGGGTCGGGGCGGGCGAGCTGCTGCCCCCGGCCGGCCGCGCCCCCGCCATGGCGGTGCCCGCCGGGCTGGTGCCCCGCTGCCCGGTCTGCGGCCGGCCCATGACGATGAACCTGCGGGCCGACGACAGCTTTGTGGAGGACGAGGGCTGGCACGCTGCCGCGGCCCGGTACGAGGAGTTCCTGCGCCGGCACCGGGGCGCCCGGCTCCTCTGCCTGGAACTGGGGGTGGGGATGAACACCCCGGTCATCATCAAGTATCCCTTCTGGCGGATGACGGCGGAGAACCCCAAGGCGGTCTACGCCTGCATCAACCTGCGGGACGCCCGGGCCCCCGGGCAGATCGCCGGCCGGTCGATCTGCCTTGAGGGGGAGATCGGGGCGGTGCTGGGGGCGCTCGGGGACGGGCTCAGGCCCTGAAGACGCTGCGGCCTTCCTTCCAGGTTTCCAGCACCCGGATGTCCCGCAGCGCGGGGGCGGGGGTCTTGAGCGGGTCGGCCGAGAGGGCCACCAGGTCGGCCAGCTTGCCGGGGGCCAGGGTGCCCTTGCGGTCCTCCTCAAAATACTGCCAGGCGGCGTTGACCGTGACCGCCTTGAGGGCTTCCAGGGTGGAGATGCGCTCCCCTTCGCCCAGCGGGACGCCGGCCCGGGTGACCCGGTTGACGGCGCACCAGATGGTCTCCAGCATGTCGGGCTGGATGACCGGCGCGTCCTGGTGGAAGGTGAACCGCAGCCCCGCCGCCAGCGCCGAGGCCGTGGGGCTGATGCGGGCGGCCCGATCCAGCCCCACGTTGCGGATGTGGACATCCCCCCAGTGGTAGACGTGGGCCACAAAGAAGGAGGGGGTCATGCCCAGGTCGGCCAGCGCCGGCAGCTGGTCCCGGTCCAGGAACTGGGCGTGGATCATGACCGGGCGGATGTCCGGCGCGCCGGGCACCGCGGCCCGGGCCCGGGCGTACTGGTCCAGATACTGCTGGGCCGCCGCGTCGCCGTTGCAGTGGGCCAGCACCTGGCGGCCCTCCCGCAGCGCACGGCAGAGCTGGGTGAACAGTTCCTCGTCCTGCAAAGCCGGGTAGCCCCGGTAGCCGGCGGGCTCGTCGGCGCCGGGCGCCGGCAGGTAGGGCGTGCGCATCCAGGCCGTGCGGGCCTGGGGCGACCCGTCCAGGAAGGTCTTGTACCCGCCGATCTTGAAGTGGTGCCGATACTGCCCCAGGTTGTCGGCAAAGGTGGTGAGCAGGGCGTCGCAGGCGCGGAAATCCACATAGGCGACGGTGTCCAGGAACAGGGTGTCCGCCGCGCACAGCCCGCCGTACAGCGGGGCCATCTGGTCGATGACCAGCCCGTCCTGCACCGTGGTGATGCCGTAGGCGGCGTAGCACTGCTGGGCCTTGCGGTAGCAGCCCAGCAGCTGGCGGCCGTCCGGCTGGGGGATGCGCTTGATCGTCTCGATGAAGGCGTTTTCCTCGGCATAGCCGGTCAGGCTGCCGTCGGCGGCCCGGGCAAACCGGCCGCCGGCCGGGTCGGGGGTGGCGGCGTCCAGCCCCAGGGCCTGCAGCGCCCGGGTGTTGAAAACGCCGGTATGCCCCGACACATGCTGCAGCACCAGCGGGTTGCGGGGCGCGGCGGCGTCCAGCACGGTGCGGTCGGGCGGGCGGTGTTCGGCCAGGGCGTTGTGGTCATAGCCGTAGGCCGTGACCCACCGGTCGGCCGGGATGTCGTTTTCCGCCAGGTAGCGCTGCACCCGGGCGACGATCTCCGCATAGGAGGCGGCGCCCTCCATCGGGATCTGCTGCAGGTTCATCGCATAGCTGGAAAGGTGGCTGTGCGGGTCCAGGAAGGACGGCATCAGGGTGGCGCCGTGCAGGTCGATGACCTCGGGGCTGCGGGCCTCGGCCGCCACCGCGGCCTCCGGCCCCACGGCGGCGATCCGCCCGTCCCGCACCAGCAGGGCCTCGGCGTACAGGCCCCGGGCTTCGTCCATCGTCAGGATGGTCCCGTTGCGGTAAAGGAATTCTTGCATGTAGGTTCCCCCTTTCCGCGCCCGCCCGCCCTGCCGGGCAGGGTCCGGGGCGGTGCGTCGGATCTGTTCTTTCCCCCAGCATACCACACCCGCCCCGATTTTACCATACATCGGCGGGATTTTGCCGGGATTTCACCGGTCTGGACCTTGGGGGCGGGGCATGGTAGAATGGAGCCACCTGATCCACCCGAAAGGAGGCCGCCCCCATGCCATTCACCGAAACCGAGATCTTCTGCCTGCGGGACCGCCCGGCTTACCGGGAGGCGGCCGGGCGGTGGTTCCACGAAAAGTGGGGCGTGCCGCTGGCCGAATACCGCCGGAGCATCGACGCCTGCCTGGCCGGCCCCGGCCCGGTGCCCCAGTGGTACCTGGCGGTGCAGGGGGGCCGGATCGTCGGCGGGGCCGGGGTGATCGACAACGACTTCCACGACCGGAAGGACCTGACCCCCAACCTCTGCGCGCTGTATGTGGAGCCGGACTGCCGGGGCCGGGGCCTGGCCGGGGCGCTGCTGGACACCGCCTGCGACGACATGGCCCGCCGGGGCTTTGCGGCGCTGTACCTGATCACCGACCACACCGCCTTTTACGAGCGCTACGGCTGGCAGTATCTCTGCCAGGTGCGCCCCGACGGCGAGGAGGGCACCACCCGGATGTACCGCAAAACCCTGCGCCCCGCCGCCCGCCGCTGAGCACCGGCCGTTCCCGGGGGGCGCGGGTTGTGGTATACTGGGGGAAACCCCTGTTGCGGAAAGGAAGATTCTATGCATTGTGGGCATTGTGGAGCAAGACTTTCCGGACTTCATGCGTGATGGGGTAAAGCGGAAATGGAGGCTTTTATTCAATCGTCTTTGCAGGAAATACCAATAAGAACAGAGAAAACGATCTATTCACCAAAAATAAACCTGACGATCCGATTGCTTGCTTTATCCGTGGCAGAAAGAATATCATCGCTTTTATAGTTGCACATTGTCAATATCAGCTGTTGCAATGTGAGAACTTTGGCTGAGGTTGTCTACAGCTTTTTTAATTGTTCCAATCGCATAAAGGGGCAAATTGATGAGCCAATCTTCCCTTTTGAAATCTGCCATCGAAGTACGGATACATACGTCGGGTGAAAACTTTTCCTGATACGTTTTCAAACTTTTGGCTCTTAGATTTACTTCCGCTTTTACTTCTACAGGGATGACCTGCTCACCGGTATCCACAATGAAATCAACCCCGCAGGAGCCTCGGTCGTTGGTATAGTAATACACCCCCAGATCCTCGATGGTTTTAAGCTGCTGACAAACATACTGCTCCGTCAAAGCGCCTTTAAACTCCACAAAAAGATCGTTGCCATCAAGCAGTGTGCGCTGGCGAAGCCCTGCCATGCAACCGAGCAAACCGACATCCAGCACAAACAGCTTGAAAGCTTTCAAATCTTCATAGGCTTTTAAAGGAAGGCCGGCTCCATTGACGCGGCTGACTTTGTGAACGAGTCCGCAGTCAGAAAGCCACATGATGGCTGTTTCGTATTCTTTGGCGCGGGCGCCCTCACGGACAAGGCCGTAAATGAATTTCTTGTTTTCCTTCGCAAGCTGCGAGGGGATGCTGTTCCACAGCATTCGGATTTTAGGGACAATTTCATTGGGGGCATGTTTGGAAAAGTCTTGCTCATAAGCAGCCAGAATCCGCTTCTGAATAGCACGGACTTCATTAAAATCTTTGCTCTCCGCAAAGCTTTGTACAGCTTCAGGCATACCGCCGACGAAATAATATTGCTTCAGAGCGTCAATGTATGTTTGCTTGAAGTTCGTAATCATTTCAAAGTCTTGTTTGTCAAGCAAGTCTGCAAAACGCTCTTTATCGGTTGCCATCAAAAACTCTTTGAAAGAAAGAGGATAGAGTTTTAGGAAGCTGACTTTTCCCACCGGAAAGGAAGTCCCTTCGTGCAAGGCGATACCAAGCAGCGAACCGGCGCAGACAATGTGATATTGCGGAGCATTTTCATAGAAATACTTGAGCGAAGCCAGCGCTCTCGGAACTTCCTGCACTTCATCGAAAATCAACAGGGTATTGTCCGGGTCTATTTTACGGCCGGCATACAACTCCAACCCCATAATCAGGCGATCGGTATTCAAATCGGAGGCAAACAAGTCTGCCATTCTCGAATTGGAGTCAAAATTGATATAAACGGTGTCGCGGTAGGCTTGCTGACCAAATTCTTTCACAAGCCAGGTCTTGCCGACTTGTCGCGCCCCTTCTATGATCAGCGGTTTGCGACGTTTGCTCTCTTTCCATTTGAGCAGCTTTTCCATAGCAATTCGATACATGGAAGCACCTCCATCACTATAATACGGATGTATTATAGCATGTATAAACAAAAAATACAACGAACTTTTGTGATCCAAGTACACTTTTATCAATGAATAAAATTCGCTGCTTATGCGTATGCAATAGGCTTTAATCACAAAAATAAGCGATATTCGATTACTAAACCGAATGTCGCTTTAATTGCCTTTCAAAAAAGTCGATAGCAGATTGCCATTCTTTCATGGCAAAGCTATGCGGAGAGCCAAGTTTGTGCTATGATAAGAGTGCAAGTCTGGCTCTCCCTTTCTTTTAGAGGAGAGATTTCAATGAGTGAAAAAAGACGAGACAATCGCAATCGGATTTTGCGAGAAGGCGAGTATCAGCGCAAGGAAATGCGTATCAAAGTAGATGATTTGAGAAGAAATACAAGACTTAAATGGAGATATAAAAAGATGATTAAAATACTATTCATTTGCCACGGCAACATCTGCCGCAGCCCGATGGCGGAGTTTTTGATGAAGGAACTGGTGCGGCAGGCCGGGCAGGCGGAGGCGTTCTGCATCGCCTCGGCGGCGACCAGCGCCGAGGAGCTGGGCAACCCGGTGTATCCGCCGGTCCGGCGCAAGCTGGCCGAGCATGGCATCGACTGCTCCGGCAAGACCGCCCGGCAGCTGACCCGCCGGGACTACGAGGACTGGGACCTGCTGATCGGCATGGATGAGGAGAACATGGCCGGCATGCGGCGGCTGTTCGGCGGCGACCCGGAGGGCAAGCTGCACATGCTGCTGGAGTACGCCGGTCTGCACCGGGGGGTGGCCGACCCCTGGTACACCCGGGATTTCGACGCCGCCTGGCAGGACGTGACGGTGGGCTGCACGGCGCTGCTGACCCGCCTGTCCCGCAGGCGCCCATAACAACGGCGGCCCCCGCCGCGGATCTCTCCGCGGCGGGGGCCGCCTTCCTGTATCGTTCGCCGCCGGGATCAGCCGGTGACGGTCACGCTGGTGATGTGGGGGTTGGCGCCTTCGTACCAGTACAGGAAGCCTTCGCAGTCGATGGTCTGGCCGACTTCCAGGTTCTTCACGGCGTTGTACACCTCGGTGGTGTTGTCGCACAGATAGCTCTCGATCACGAAGGAGTAGGTGGCGCCGTTGTAGCCGACGTTGAAGTACAGGTCGTCGCCGTCGGTGCCGGAGCCGTCATAGTTGTACAGGAAAGCCACCTCGTTGCCCTCGGCGTCGGTGCTGGGCTCAACGGTCAGGCCGGTGAAGCTGACCTTCTCGTTCTGGTGGGCTTCCAGCTCATCGGTGCCCAGCAGCTCGGTCATGTCCACCGGCTCGGCCACATAGGTGTCGTCGGTGAGGATCTCGTCCAGCTTGCCGTCCATGATCTCGATTTCACCGGACCACTCGGCCTTGTAGCCGGAAACCTGGATCTTGGTGCCCTCGGTCATGGCGTCGTAGTCTTCCTGGGTGCAGGCCATGTCATAGGCGAAGTAGCCGCCGTCCTGATCCTGCAGGTAGACGGTGGCGGTGCCCTGCTCGGCATAATAGCTCTGCTTGGCCTGGACATACGCCTGGATGGTGACCGGGTCCTCCAACGCGGCGGCCATGTACTCCTCATAGCTCATGACGGCGGCCGCCCCTTCGGGGGAGGCTTCCTCCGCAGGTTCGGAGGCCGCTTCGGAGGAGGCAGCCTCGGAGGAAGTCGCCTCGGAGGAGGTGGCCTCCGAAGCCGCCGAGCTGGTGCTGCCGCCCGCACAGGCGGACAGGGAGGCCAGCAGGCAGAACGCCAGGGCAGTGGAAACAAGTTTCTTCATAGTGAACTCTCCTTTGATTCTGGGTGGAAGGGTCGGCCCGGCCGCCGGCCGGGCCTGGGCGGCGCAGTTGCCTGCCCGGCCCCGGGGGTCCGCCCCGCGGGGGCCACTTTTATTATAGCGTGAACCGGCCAAAAATCAACCGTTCGCCGCCCCAAACCGGCAATCCGTTACCGTTTTGGAAGATTTTTGCGCCGCCGGCCCAGCGCCTGTGCCGCCGCCCAGCCCAGGATGCCCGCCCAGGCGGCCCCCAGCGCCGCCAGCAGCGCCACCGCGGTGGCGGGCAGCGGGCCCAGGTCGGCCTTGGTGCTGCCGTCGGCCGACACCGAATCCAGGTGGTAGAGGGCGGCGGTGTCGGTGTAAAGCTGGTCGATGAAGGCGTCGTCCACCGTCTGGTCCCGGCGCACCCCCTTGGTCACATCCTCGATCAGCTGGCCCGCCGCGTCCCGCAGCGAGGTGGAGCCGTTGAACACCGGGGTGGTGAAGGTGTTTTCCAGGTTGGCGAGCAGCAGCTGCACCGCGTCGATCTTGACCTGGTAATGGGTGTCGGTGTCCTCGCCGGCGCGGGCGAGGTAGTTAAGGTAGTCGGGGTCGTTCTGGGCGGTGGTGGTCACCGGCACATACCCCTCGGTCTCGGAGTAGGCGATCTGCACCTGGTCGGTGAGCAGGTACTGGGTGAACAGCCAGGAGGCCAGCACCTCCTGGGGGTCGTCCTTGTTGAAGATGCAGACCGACGGCCCCTGGCTGATCATCCGGGGGTGTTCGGGGTCAAACTGGGGCACCGGCCGCACGGCGGTCTCGAAGGAGACGATCTCGGACGGGTCGATGTCCACCAGCGGCGCGTCGGTGCCCATCCAGGTGGAGCCGGCGGTGGAGTCCACCGCGAACAGGCATTGGCCGGCGTTCAGGAAGTTGGCCGGGTAGCCCGAGATCTTGAAGGTGGAGAAGGCCCCGCTGGCGGTGTGGGCCGCGATGTCCAGCAGCAGGCCCCGGGTGGTGTCGTTGAACAGCCGGATCTCCCCCGCGGCGGTGGAGTAGCCGGCGTCCAGCTGGCGGAGCATCTGGATCATCATGTTGTCGGTGGATTTGTAGATAAAGGGGATCAGCACCTCCTGGCCGTTGACGGCGTAGACCCCGTCCGCCCCGAGGGTGGCGGCCGCGGCCTCCGACACTTCCCAGACAAAGTCCCAGGTGGGCACATCGGGCAGGGTGTAGCCCAGCGATTCCACCATCGTCTTGTTCACATACAGCGCCTCGGTGGAGCGCATGTAGGGCAGCGCGTAATAGTGCCCGCCCAGCCGGCATTCCTCCAGGAACTGGGGGACGATCTCCCCCTGCGCGGGCGAGTCGAAGGCCAGGGCGCTGCCGCCCAGGCCGTAGGCTTCGTCGGCAAACAGCTCGTCCAGCGGCACCACCACATTGTCGCCGGTGAGGTAGGTGGCGATGTGGTCGGGGTAGGTGATGCAGACGTTGGGGGTGGTGCCGGTGGAGATGTTGGTGATGACGTCGTTGTAGATGTCGCCGTAGTCGGTGTACAGCCGCAGCGTGACCGTGATGTTGGGGTACAGGGCCTGGAAATCCTCGATGGCCTGCCGGTAGATCTCGGTCTGGCGGACGTTCGTGTCGTTTTTGGCCCAGAAGGTGATCTCGTACCGGCGGGTGGTGTCAAAGGTATCCGGCACGGTGAAGGCGGCCTGCCGGCGCTGGCCATGGCAGCCGGTGAGCAGCAGCCCCCCGGCCAGGCAGGCGGCCGCCAGCAGGGCCGCGGCGCGGGTGCGGTAGAGCTTCATCCCTTGGTGCCCCCTCTCGAAACGCCTTCCATGATCTTTTTGCGGAACGCCAGGAACAGCAGGATCAGCGGCACCGAGATGACCACCACCGCCGCCATCATGGCGGGGATGTTCTCGCGGCCGAAGCCGTTTTCCCGGATTTCCTGGATGCCGTTGGACACCAGGTAGTAGGCCGGGTCGTCGGTGATGAGCCGGGGCCAGACGTAGGAGTTCCAGCATTCGATGAGCTTGAGGATGGTGATGGTGACAAGGGTGGGGCGGCAAATGGGGATCATGACCTTCCAAAGATACTTGAAGTCGGAGGTGCCGTCCACCTTGGCGGCCCGGTAGAGTTCGTCGGGCACCTGCTCGAAGTTTTCCTTGAGCAGATAGGTGTAGAACACCGAGGTGATGGAGGGCAGCACCAGCCCCGCAAAGCTGTTGCGCAGGTCCAGGTTGGTGATGGTGACAAAGTTGGTGATGACCACCAGCTCGGTGGGAATCATCATCATCGAGAGGAAGAGGCCGAACAGCAGGTTTTTGCCCCGGAAGCACAGCCGGGCGAAGGCGTAGGCCGCCAGGGTGGTGGTGACCACCATCGCCCCGGTGGTGAGCAGCGAGAAGATCAGGGTGTTGAGCAGGTAGCCCCCCAGCGGCACCGCCGTGAAGGCGTTGGCGTAGTTTTCCAGCGTGGGGTGCAGGGTGAAAAACACCGGCAGATGTTCGGAGTTGTAGGCCCCGTAGCTTTTCAGAGAGGTGAGCAGCATCCAGTAAAACGGAAAGAGCACCACCACCGCCCAGATGCTCAGGAACAGATAGGTCAGGGCCCGGCGCAGGCCCTCCCGGCGGCGCAGGCGGCGTTCCAGGTCCGCGGTGCCGGTCGTTGGGGTTTGCATCTTGAACACCTCCTCAGGTCCTTACCCGCCTGCGGGTGACAAGCAGGTTGATGCAGGTGATGGTGAGCACGATGACGAAGAGGATCACCGCCGCCGCCGAGGCGTAGGACGGGTAGCCGCCGCTGTCGCCGTAGAGCATGTCGTAGACATAGCCCACGATGGTGTTCATGCCGGCGGCGTTCAGGTCGGTGCCGAAAAGGGCCACCGCGTCGCTGTATGCCTTGAAGGCGCCGATGAAGCCGGTGATGACCAGGTAGACGATCATGGGGGAGATCAGCGGCAGGGTGATGCGGAAAAAGATCCGGGTGCGGGAGGTGCCGTCCACCCGGGCGGCCTTGTAGTAGGTCTGGTCCACCGAGGCCAGCGCGCTGGTGAGCACGAGGATCTTGAAGGGCAGCACCACCCAGACGGTGTAAAAGCAGAGCACGAACATCTTGGCCCAGTGGGGGCCGTTGATGAAGTCGATGGGCCCGGCGCCGAACAGCCCGAGCATCAGGTTGATGAGGCCGTCGGTGTACTCGGTGCGCTGGAACAGCACCATGAAGACCAGCCCCACCGCCAGCGTGTTGGTGACATAGGGCAGGAAGTAGATGGTCTGGTAGAGTTCCCGCAGCTTTTGGATGGAGCTGAGGGCGGTGGCGATGAGCAGCGCCAGCCCGGTGGAGACGGGCACCGTGATGATGACCAGCAGGAAGGTGTTTTCCACCGCCTGCAGGAAGTAGGGGTCGTGGAGGACGTAGGAGAAGTTGTACAGCCCCACCCCCTGGTAGGACTGGGAGGCGAAGTTGTAGCATTCCTCCACCGAGTAGATCAGCACGTCGATGAGCGGGTAGAACAGGAACGCCGCCATGAGCAGCAGCGCCGGCAGCAGGTAGAGCCAGGCTTTTTTGTTGTTGCGGTCGATCATTGCGTCGGGCCCCCTTCCGCTCAGCGGGCCGCGGCGGCGTCAAAGGGGATGCGCGCCTCGGTGGCCGGGTCAAACAGAAAGACCTTTTCGGGCCGCAGGGCGAACCGGACGGTCCCCTGCGCCGGGGCGCCGGCGCCGCTGCGCAGGATCGCCCGCAGGGTGTCCCCCTGGCAGGCCGGGTGGGTGCAGACCATGCTCACATCCCGGCCCAGCACCTCCACCCGGGAGAGGGCGCAGGCCATGCCGCCGCCGGCGGCGGGCTCGAACCCTTCGGGCCGGATGCCCGCGACCACCGGGCCGTCCGGTGCGCCGGGCACCGCCAGCACCTCCTGGTCGGCCAGCAGCAGCCGGCCCCCCTGCACCCGCCCGGTGAAGACGTTGATGGGCGGGGTGCCCAGGAACCGGGCCACAAACAGGTTGGCCGGGTCGTCATAGACCTGCTGGGGGGCGCCCTGCTGCATGAGCACCCCCTCCTTCATGACCACGATGAAGTCGGAGATGCTCATGGCCTCCTCCTGGTCGTGGGTGACAAAGAGGGTGGTGATGCCGGTGCGCTTCTGGATCTTGCAGATCTCCTCCCGGGTCTGCAGCCGCAGCCGGGCGTCCAGGTTGGAGAGGGGTTCGTCCAGCAGCAGCACCCGGGGCATCTTGACCAGCGCCCGGGCGATGGCCACCCGCTGCTGCTGCCCGCCGGACAGTTCCCGGGGGCGGCGGTCCAGCAGGTCCTCGATCTGCACCAGGGCGGCGGCCTCCCGGGCACGTTTTTGCATCTCGGCGCGGGTGGGGCGCTTGTCCCCTTTCAGGTTTTCCAGCGGGAACAGGATGTTCTGCAGCACACTCAGGTGGGGGTACAGCGCATAGTTCTGGAAGACCATGCCCACCCCCCGCAGCTCGGGGGGCAGGGTGGTCACATCCTCCTGCCCGAAAAAGATCCGGCCGGCGGTGGGGGTCTCCAGCCCGCAGATCATGTTCAGCGTGGTGGATTTGCCGCAGCCCGAAGGCCCCAGCAGCCCCACCAGCCGGCCGTCGGGGATCGTAAAGCTCAGGTCCCGCACCGCCGTGGTCTCGCCCCGGGCCCGGCGGCCCCGGGCCGGGAAGGTCTTGGTCAGGCCCTGCAAAGTAATATTCATCGAATCCATCTCCCTGCTAAGCGTGAAAAGCGTTCGCATACGGTATGATTATACCGGATTTTTCTCCCGTCTACAAGGGAAAATCCGCCCGGCCGGCCGGCCGGCGGCGGATTTTGTCCCCTTTTGGGGCGATTGACGGGGTTTGCCGGAACATGTACAATAGAAGGAAGATTCCCGGCGGGGCCGGGGCGGCCGGCCGCCCCGCCCGCCGCAGGCAGGAGGGGCCGACCATGGGCAAGGGACGATTGGACACGCAGCGCATCGCCGCGGCGGCGCTGCTGGCGCTGGCGGTGCTGGCCGCCGGCAAAACGATGCTGGCCGGGCTGGAGATCGACGAACAGTATGCGCTTTCCATCGGCTGGCGGCTGGTGCAGGGGGACGCGCTGTTCGCCACCATGTGGGAGCCGCACCAGCTTTCGGCCCTGCCGGCGGCGGCGCTGCTCTGGCTGTACACCGCCCTGACCGGCACCACCACCGGGGTGCTGCTGTTTGTGCGGGCGGTGATGCTGCTGGCCAAGGCCGGGCTTTCGGCGGCGTTTTACCGCGTGCTGCAGCCGGCGCTGCCCCGGCGCACCGCCTTTCTGGGGGCGGTGGCGCTGTTTTTGTACACCCCCAAGTGGTTTTTGGGGCCGGACTACATCTCCCAGCAGTTCCACTTCACGCTGGCGGCCTTCCTGTGTTTTACCAGCTACCAGACCCGCCGGGGGCTGTGGCGGGCGGCGCTGGGGGGCGTGGCCATGAGCTTCGGGGTGCTGGCCTTCCCCCAGAGCGTGTTTGCGGCGCCGGTGATCTTTGCGGGGCTGTTTTTGCTGGGGCGGCGCAGCGGCGAAAAGCGGGCGGCGGGCGTGCCGGCGGGGGCGCTGACCGCCCTGGCCGCCTGCGGGGTCTGCGCGGCGGCCTTCCTTTGTTATGTGCTGCAGGCCCTGTCCCCCGCCGAGCTGCTGGAGCGGGCGGGGCTGATCCTGCACGACCCCCAGTACGACTTTACCACCGCCGAGCGGCTGGCCCTGCTGGCCGGGCAGGCGATGTCGGTGGCCCGGTTCCTGGCAAAGCCGGCGCTGGCCGCCCTGGCGCTGACCGCCCTGGCCGCCTGGCTGGGGCGCCGGCGGGGCGGGCGGACCGCCGACGGGCCGGGGCTGTGGCTGGCGCTGTTTGCCGGGCTGGCCACCCTGCTCTGCCTGGGGCGGGCGGTGGTGACCCACGGCCTGGACGAGCGGACCTTTGTGCCGGTGCTGGCCCTGCTGGGGCCGCGGGCCTTCCGCCGCTGCCGGGGCACCCCCCGGGCCGCGCTGTTCTGGCTGGGCTACCTGCCCGGGCTGGCGGCCTACCTGTTCATCCTGCGTTCGACGCTGCTGGGGCTTTCGGCCACCTTCATGTACCTGACCTGGCCGGGGCTGTGCGCGGTGCTGGCCCTGGCCATGGAGCCCCCCGCCCCCGCCCGGCGGGAGGACCCGCGGCTGTGGGCCGACGGGCTGCTGGGGGTGTTCATCGCCTTTCTGCTGGCCTGCCGGCTGCTGCTGGTGCTGACCACCGGCTGGCAGCCCCGCAGCGTCTTTGACACCCGGATGGAACTGCTGACCACCGGCCCCGCGGCCTGGACCTGGGTGGACAGCGGCACCGCCGACATCTACCACGCGCTGGAGCAGGCCCTGGCCCCCCACGCCGGCGAGCAGGTGCTGCTTTCCACCGGCGATGTGGAGGGGCTGGCCTTCCTGATGGACGGGGGCAGCCTGCAGGCGGGTCAGGCGTCGGTGATCTCCTCCACCGACAGCGACGCCCGCTTTGCGCAGTACTACGAGCTTTTGCCCGACAAAGCCCCCGACGTGATCGTCTACAACCACAACTGCGTGCGGGACCTGGAGGAGTTCCACGCCTGGCTGGAGAGCTACTTCGCCATCTCCGACCGGCGCACCGTCACCGTCGGCACCGCCAGCCTGGAGGTGCTGACCGTCGCCGGCCTGCAGTGAGGGCGCGCTGCAAAATGAAATTGCAATCCCAATTTGTACAAAAAACGAGTACAACAAGGGAAAAGGCCCCTCCAGGAAAGCTGTTCTGGCTTCCTTGGAGGGGCGATTTTTGTGCAATATTTTGGGGACAGGCAATTTTGAAGCAGGTCCTTGTGCGGCCGCTCAGAACCGGTCAACGGCGAAGACCGCGGCGCCGGTGGCCCGGGCGGCGGCCAGGCCGGGGGCCGAATCCTCAAAGATCATGGTGTGGGCGGCGTCGGCGCCGAACCGGGCCATGGCGGTCAGGTAACCTTCCGGGTCGGGCTTGTTGCGGGTCACATCCTCCGAGGTGAGGACCAGCTCGAACCAGTCCCGGCAGCCGAAATAGTCCAGGATCTCGGCGGCGTTGCGCCGGCTGCCGGTGGTCACCACCGCCAGGTGGGCGGCGGGGCGCATGGCGGCCAGCAGCGCAAAAAGGGCCTCGTTTTTGCGGGCGGCGCCCAGGCAGGCGGAATACAGCGCCTTTTTCCGGTCGTGGACCCGCTCCACCAGCGCCGGGTCGGGGTCGCCGCCCAGCAGCGGGCGCAAAAACGTTTTGTAATATCCGCCGTTGCAGTACTTTGCGTAATATTCGTCGGTGACGGTGGCGCCCACCTCCTCCAGCGCGGCCCGGTAGCTGGCCGCGTTGACCGCCACCGTGTCAAAGAGGGTGCCGTCCAGATCCACCAGGATCAGGGTCTGTTTGCGCATCTCAGGCATAGGGTTCCTTTCTTGTCAGCCCGGCCCTTCCGGGTACCAGGCGTCGATGTCGTTGGCCACCATCAGCAGGCCGGCGAAGAACATCGGCGCCCGCTTGCGGTCCCGGTTGATCTTGTAGGGCATCAGCCGCAGCCAGTGGATCAGCTCATGCAGGAAGATGCTCTCCACCTGGGCGGGGGTGAACCGGTCGTTCAGGTAGTCCCGCACCGCGGCGAAGAGGGCGTCGTAGGCCGCCGAGCGGGTGAAGGTGAAGTCGGTGCGGTTTTCATGCACCGAGACCCGGGGGGTCATCATCATGAATTCGTAGCCGCCGTGGAGGCTTTGCAGCAGTTTGCCATAATCCAGGAAGGGGCTTTCGTGCAGGTTGCCGGTGTTGGGGTCGATCAGGTACCAGCTGTCCTCGCCGGTGCGGCAGATGATGTTTTCCAGCGTCAGGTCGCCGTGGATGGTGGCCACCGGGTCGCCGGCGAACAGCGCCCGCAGCCGGGCATGGTCGAACAGCCGCCCCAGCGCCGGCAGCCCCTTGCAGGACCGGCCGTTGACCCACACCCGGTCGTAGGCGGCCAGTTCCCGCAGGCCGCGGGCTTCCCGGATGCGGGCCAGGTTTGCGTCCACCTTGCCGTCCAGGTAGGCTTCGATGGCCGCCGGGGACGCCGGCCGGGCGGGGGTGTAGAGGGTGGCGTCCAGGGTGGTGAGCACGTCCCGCAGGATGGCGGCGCTCTTTTCCACCGGGTTTGAGTGCAGGTAGCGGAACATGCTCACCGCCGTGGGGGCGTAGGCCATGTCGTACCAGCAGCAGCCGGGTTCGGCCGCCCCCCGCAGGATCTCGCACAGGGGCAGCCGGCCTTCGGCGGCCCGGTCCCGCAGCCAGGCCAGCTGCACGGCCAGCTTGTCGCCGTCGGCGCCGAAGGCGTACTTGCGCCAGAAGGTGCCCCCGTGGTCCATGCAGAGCATGGTGGTGGCGTTGGATCCGGCGCTGTGGTCTTCCAGGATGGTGACGCCCCGGTTGATGCGCAGGAACTGGGTGACATACTGTTTGTTCTGCAGCCCGAAATACTGGCTTAAAAAGGCGCTGCGGTCCCGCGGGTCCACCTGGGGCAGCAGGTTGAGGTAGTCGGCGTCCGCGGCGGGGGCGGGGGCCGCCGCGGCGGCCGCCCGGTTGATGCCGCCCCGCAGCCGGGCGGGCAGCAGGGTGACCGCCCACATGGCCAGCAGCGGCAGCAGGAACCAGGCCAGCATGAGCCCCTGGGCCAGCGGCGAGATGGCGTGCAGCCGGCCGGTGAGGGAGAAGCTGGTCAGGTCCACCGCGTCGGTGCCGAAGAGCATGGTGAAGACATCCACCCCGCCGAAGCCGGCGCCGCAGCCGGACAGCGCCGCCGCCAGCACCCCGTAGCTGGCCAGGTAGGAGACCCACATCAGCCCGGTGTTGAGGGCCAGGCGGCCGATCTGCACCCGGCGCAGGTCCTTGAAGGTGTTGATCAGGCTCCAGCAGAATTCCAGCCCGTCCAGCTTGATGGCGTCGTTGAAGATCCCGCACACCGCCAGGCAGAGCCGCTTGATCGGCCCGCGCAGCGCGATGACCACCGCCAGCGCCGCCGCCAGCACCACCGCAAACACCAGGTAGTACAGCGCGTCGTCCCGCACGCCGGGCACCCCGGCCAGCCGGAAGGCAGCGAAGAGCAGCGCCACCACCCACACATCCAGGAACCGGTCCATGATGACGGTGGCCAGCGCAAAGCCCACCCCGTTTTTCATCCGGCGGCCGGTGAACCAGGCGCGGAACACATCCCCGATGTGGAAGGGCAGCAGAAAGTTCACCCCGTACCCGACGGCCATGCCCCGCAGCATGATGCCGCGCATCGGCCGTTCATAGATGCGGATGAACTGCTCCCACCGCAGCAGGCGGAACAGGTGCCCCGCCAGCAGCAGCGCCACCGAACCCAGCAGCAGCGCGGCGGTCATGCCTGCAGCGCCGCAAAGCCGGCGGCGTTTTCGGGGCGTTCGGCCAGGGCGTACTCGGCCGGTGTGCCGAAGGGCAGGTGCAGGTCGGTGGCGAAGCCGCGCACCGCCCGCCCCCGCCCGGCCAGGACGTTGTACACCCCCGAGACGAAGAATTCCTTGTACTGGCAGGTGTGCAGGTACTCCTCGCAGGCGGACAGGTAGGTGGCCTTGTCCTTGAAATAGTAGGCCCCGCAGATGGCGTCATGGCTGACCACCTGCTTTTCCACCGTGCGGCAGACAAGGCCGTTTGCCCCGTACTGCAGGTAGCTGTAGGCCGGCGAGTCGGAGGGGAAGGTCAGCAGCGCCCCGTCCGGCCCGGCGGCGAAGTCGCCCGCCCGGCAGAAGTCCTCAAAGGCGCGGCACAGGAACAGGTGGTCACAGTCGTTGAAGAGCAGCGGCACGCCGTCGGGCAGGTCCTCGCAGCCTTTGCGGCAGGTGACGGCGGCGCCGGGGGTCACCTCGTCCAGCGCCACGATGCGGGCGTCGGGCCAGTAGGCGCGGATGCGGGCTTCCAGCCCGAAATCCCGGATATGCTCCTTGAGCACCACAAAGGTGATGCCGTCCAGCGGGATGTTTTTTTCGATGCTGCGGGCCGCCCAGTAGAAAAAGGGCGCACCGTGGATCTCGATGAGGGGCTTGGGCTGCACAAAGCCGTCCTCAAAAAAGCGGCTGCCCCGCCCGGCCATCGGCATGACAAGATGAAGTTTCGGCATACGGATTCCCCCTTTGTCGGGCGGTCAGGTCCGGTCGGCGTCCCGGGCGGCCAGCATCGCGCATTCGGCCTCGATGACCCGGGCCAGCCCTTCCTCGATGGAGACCCTGGGCGCCCAGCCGTAAAGCGTTTTGGCGTGGGTGTTGTCGCACAGCGAATACTTGTTGACCTCGTGGTCCAGGATCTGCGGCCGGATGCCGTAGGCCCCGCCGTACAGTTCCGGGTACTTGGCCCAGTAGTGGCTGGTCTCACAGTATCTGGCCTCGATCTGCTTGTTCATCAGCCGGCAGGCGATGGCGTACAGCTCCCGCACCGAGTAGTTCCGGTTGCTGGAAACGTTCACCGCGTCAAAGCCCGGCCGGTCGGTGACCCGCAGGGCCAGGTCGATCAGGTCGTCCACATAGATGTAGTCCCGCCGCTGGTTGCCGTCGGAGTGGAACTCCGGCACCCGGTCGTAGTACAGTTCCCGGATCATGTAGCCCACAAAGGGCGGCTGCTTGCGCAGGCAGTCGATGTGGGGGCCGTAGACGTTGGCGAACCGCAGGCAGGTGACGTTCATGCCGTAGGTCTCGGCAAAGCTGCGGCAGAACTGCTCGGCGCAGTATTTGGTGCTGGGGTAGATCAGGGTGGGGGGATTGAACCGGTCCTCCACCGTGGGGAACTGGGTCTCGTTTTCATACATGGCGTTGGTGGACGCCTGCACCAGATGCCTGACGCCGTGGCGGCGGCAGAGTTCCAGCAGGTTCACCAGCCCCAGCGTGTTGACGCTCACCGCCTCCACCGGGTCGCTCTGGCAGTCGGGCAGCGGGGCGATGCCGGCGATGTTGTACACCAGGTCGAAGCCTTCCTTTTCAAAAAGGGCGGGCAGGGCGTCCCGGTCGCGGATGTCCAGGCGCAGCACCTCGGGGCCGAAGTCGTGGTCCTCAAAGCGCAGGTTGTCCGGGTTTCCGTAGGAAAAATTGTCGATGCCGACGACCGTGTCGCCGCGCTTCCACAGCGCATGGCAGAGCTGGCCGCCGATGAAACCGGCCGCGCCGGTGACGAGCACTTTCATGGGAATACCTCCTTCTCGGTGGATGAAAACGGGGGGGTTATTGGTTCGAAGCCACCACCTGGTAGCCGTAGTGTTCCACCGGCTTTGCGCGCATCTCCCGCCCGACGAACTTTTTGGGGCCGGCGGCATACTGGCCGCACATGCGCAGCAGGCTGAGGGCAAAGCTGGTCAGTTTGGTGTTGGAGACCTGGTCTTCCTCCCGCCAGCTGATGGGGAAAAAGCGGATCTTCTGCCGGTAATGGCACTGGGCCAGGATCATGCAGTCGTTGAAATACTGGGTGTCGGGGAACTTGAGGTAGTAGCCGCTTTTCAGGCTGGAGACTTTGTACAGGTTCAGCCCGCTGCCCAGGTCGGTGATCTTGCGGCGGGCCACCAGGGTGAACAGCCAGTTGAAGCCGTAGTTGCCGAAGATGCGCAGCGGGCTGTAGCCGGTGATGCGGCTGCCTTTCATGAAGCGGGACCCCAGGCAGCAGTCGCAGGTGCGGTAGGCCCCCGAGTCCAGCAGCCCCAGCAGGTCCCGCACGTCGCCCTGGTCGTCGCCGTGCAGCACCACCAGGTAGTCGAACCCGTGTTCCAGCGCATAGCCGAAGGCCACCTTGTGGCTGCCGCCCAGGCCGTAGTTTTCGTTGTTGCGCAAAAGGCGCACCGGCGCCGCCGGGTTGGCGGCCATCCAGCGGCGGGCGGCGTCCTCGGTGCCGTCGGTGGAGCGGTTGTTCACCACGATGCACTCGGTCACAAACTCCGCCACCCGCTCATCCAGCAGCTGGTCCAGCACCCGCGGCAGCTGCTTTTCGCAGTTGTAGGCGGGGATAAACAATAAAATGCGTTCCGGCATAGCTTTCTCCTCTCAAACACGGCCCGGCGGGTCAGGCGCCGGGCTCCTGCCCGTTGGCGGACAGGCACTCCACCAGCCGCAGCACCAGTTCCTGCTGCTGGGGCGGCAGATGCCCGATGTGTACGCTGTAATCGTCGGTCATGCCCAGCAGATAATCCGCCGAGACATGAAAGATCTGGCACAGGGCCAGCAGGTTGGCCACCGAAGGCATCGAGACGCCCATCTCCCAGGCGTTGATGGCGCTGCGGGAAACGCCCACATCATGGGCCAGCGCTGCCTGTTTGATGCCGCTTTGTTCGCGCAGCTGCTTCAGGTTTTCACTAAACAAGGCAACACCTCCTGTTTGGGGGCCGCCACGGCTGCCGGCCCGGTGGGAAAGGGGAAAACTTCCCCCTGTCAGAATACTATATTTCTTTTGACAGTATAATGTCTTTTATTCATAATATAGTATCTTTGAAGACAGAACCAGTGTCCGTCCGCCCGGCGCCCGGGGGCGCGGCCCCGGCCGGCCCGGCGGGACCGCGGCTTGCAATTTGCGCCCCCGGATGGCATAATAACAGGGAAAACCACGCCCCGCCCCGCCGCCCCGGCGGCCGGGCGGGCGCGACAAGCAAAGGGGTATATGTATGAAGACACACCGCCTGCGCAGCTGGATGACCCGGCACCCGATCTGGGCCGGGGTGCTGGCGCTGGAACTGCTGGTGCTGCTGGCCGGCCTTTGGGGGCTGCGCCGGCCGCTGACCAGCTTTACCCTGAGCGGGGCGGATTTCGCCGCCGCCCAGCTGCAGATCCCGGTGACCGTGACGGACACGGGCATCGCCATAGACACCGCCGACCCGGACGGCATGGCCGCCTACGAGGAGATGGCCGCCGCCAACGCCGCCGACGAAAACGACGTGGGGGTGGGGGTGTTTTTGTGGGACGGCCCGGCGCTGACCCGCGGCCGGTACGCCTTTTCCATCGACTACACCTGCAGCGGCGTGACCGCCGCGGCGGCGGCCGGCACCGAGACCGCCGAGACCGAGAAGGAGATCGCCTACGCGCTGGAGCAGAGCGCCGCCGGCACCCTGCGGGTGGAGCTGCCCGATGTCCAGAGCACCGGCTACGACCTGAAGCTGCAGCCGGGCCAGACCCACGCCGAAGGGCATTTCTGGGTGCAGGGGCGGTACACGGCCAGCAGCCTGATGGTCTATGCCCGGGACCCGTCCCTGACGGTGAGCGCCGTGACGGTGCGGGAGGTGTTCGGCTGGCGGGTGGTGCTGCTGGTGAAGGAGCTGCTGCTCTTTGCCCTGGCGGACCTGCTGGCCCTGGCGCTGAGCCCGGCCTCCCCCTGGCTGCCCGACCCAAAACGGCGGGCGGTGCTGGCGGGGCTTGTGGGGCTGACCGTGCTGGTCTGCCTGCCGGCCTTCAGCGATTTTGCCGGCCACGGGCCGGACACCCACTTCCATTACAGCCGGATCTGGAACATCGCCCAGGCGCTGGCCGACGGGCAGTTCCCGGTGCGGCTGTACACCGGGGAACTCAACGGTTACGGCTACGGCAGCCCGCTGTTTTACGGGGAGCTGCTGCTCTACCTGCCGGCGCTGCTGGTGCTGGCCGGGTTCCCGCTGTACCAGGCCCTCAACGCGTTGCTGATCCTGCTGGGGGCGCTGACGGTGGGCATCGGGTGGTTCAGTTTCCGGCGGATGTTCGGCCGCCGGCTGCCGGCCTTTGTGGCCACCGCCCTGTACGCCACGGCCAGCTACCGGTTCAGCGACATCTACTGGCGGCACGGCATCGGCGAGGGGATCGCCCTGTGTTTTCTGCCGCTGCTGGCCTACGGGTTCTGGGCGCTGTATGCCGACGACGCCCCGCCCCGTTCCCGCGAACTGGCCTGGCTGCCGCTGATGCTGGGCTTTACCGGGCTGATCCAGAGCCACACGATCAGCACCGAGATCATGGCCCAGGCGGCGGTGGTGCTGGTGCTGCTGTGCTGGCGGCGGGCCTTCCGGCCGCGGAACCTGCTGATCCTGGCCAAGGGGGCGGGGCTGACGGTGCTGCTCAACCTCTGGTTCCTGCTGCCCTTCCTGACCACCCTGTTCGGCGGGGCCTGGCGGGGCACCGAGACCCAGAACCGGGACCTGAACGCCTCGCTGGTCTCCTTCGGGTATCTGTTCCGCCTGTGGGACGAGGATCTGTCCACCAGCGCGCTGAAGATCGGCGGCGGGCTGGTGCTGGGGGCGCTGGCCTACCTGGCGGTCCGGGTGCTCTGCCCGGCGGCGGTCTGCCGGGCCCGGCAGATCGGCACCCCGGCCGCCGTGCTGGGGGCGCTGGGGGTCTACCTGGTGGGCTGGATGGACTGGGACGGCCTGTACAGCCTGCTGGGCGACCGGGTGGCGGCCGTGCTGTGCAACGTCCAGTTCCCCTTCCGCTACCTGATGGTGGTGAGCCTGTGCTTTGCCGCCATGGGCGGCGCCGCGGTGCTGGTGCTGCAGGGGGCCGGCCGCCGGCAGGCCGCGGCGCTGGGGGCCTGCTGCCTGCTGGGCCTGGCCGGCTGGCTGGGCTGGATGGAGACCGGGCAGTACGCCTTCGGCTACTACGGCCGCAACCGCATGGCCGAAGGGCGGGAGCTGATCTCGGGCAAGGACAACTCCAACCTGGAATACCTGCCCGCCCAATTTGAGGAAGCCTGGGTGGAGGATACCAACATCCACCCGGTGAACGGCGCCGTGCTGCTGGACAGCACCCGGCAGGACAACACCTTCACCGTCACCGCCGCCGGCAGCGGCGCCGGCGACAGCAGCCTGGAACTGCCGCTGATTGCCTACCCGGGCTACCGGATCACCGCCAACGACGGCGGCACCCTTTCGCTGGGCGCCACCGCCACCGGCAAGGTGGCCGTGGTGCTGGCCGCCGACTACAGCGGCACCTTTACGGTCAGCTGGGCCGAACCGCGGAGCTGGCGGGCCGCCGAGCTGGTCAGCCTGGCCACCGCGGCCGCGCTGGCCGTGTACGGCCTGCGCCGCCGGGCCGCTTCCCGAAACTGAGCAAGACCCCCGGGCTGTCCGCAGCCCGGGGTTTTTGCACGCCGCCCGTGTGCGCGGGCGGCGGACGGTTGACTTTTTTTGCGAACGGGCTATAATGGAGGCCGAAAAAAATGTCCCCGGTACGGGAACGCCGCCGGCGCATGGCGCCCGCCGGTGCGTTTTCGAAGGCCGGCCGGAGCGCGTGTGCCGGCGGGGGGACACAGGGAGGGATCGCAGATGAAAAAGGCTGTGGCCGCGGCCCGGTACAACGCCGGGTTCGCGGTGCTGGCGCTGGTGCAGGTGGGGGTGTCGATGGGGCTTTCCACCGTGCTGGGCGCCCTGACCGGGCAGGTCTCCACCGCCGGGCTGGCGCCGGGGGTGCTGGCCCTGGCCGCGGGCAGCGCCGGGCTGTACGCCCTGGCCGCGGCCGGCGACTACGCCTTTGCCCGGCTGAAGGCCGCCGCCGGCAACGACACCCGCCGCGCCGCCGAGACCGCCCTGGTGGACAAGGTGGCCCGCCTGCCCGCCGACGACCCCGCCCTGGCCGACATCGGCGGGCTGCTGACCAGCGCCCGGCAGGATGTGGACCAGGCGGTCCACCACCGGGCCGAAGCCCTGCCCGAGACCATTTTGCAGGGGGTCCAGTGCCTGCTGGTGATGGGGTATCTGGCGGCGCTGAGCTGGCGGATCACCCTGGCCTATCTGGCGGCGGTGGGGGTGAGCGTGGGGCTGCAGGCGGCGCTGAGCCGCTGCGTCAACGGCGCCAACGAGGCGGTCAAGCGCAGCGAGGTGGCGCTGAACACCCAGCTGCGGGACCTGCTGGACAACCGGCTGACCGTCAAGCTCAACGACGCCGAGGTCTTCGGCGCCGCCGGGGCGCTGGCCGCCGGCGACGCCTGCGCGGCCGCCCGGGTGCGGGCGGCGCTGACAGGGCTGCCGGTGAAGATGCTGGGCCTGCTCTGCGGGCTTTTGCCGATGTTCGCCCTCTGCCTGACCGGGCTTTTGCTGCTGCCCCGGGGGCTGGCGCTGTCCGCCTTCCTGACCGCCTACTATCTGGCCGAGGACCTGCTGGTCAACCAGCTGCACTACATCGACCTGCTGCTGGATCTGGGCTCCACCCGCCCGGCCCGCCGGCGGCTGCAGGCGCTGCTGGCCCGGCCGAACGCCCCCGACCCGGCCCCCGCGCCGGACGGCCGGGTGCTGCTGGACCATGCCGCCTACCGCTACCCCGGCGCCGAAAACTGGGCCGTGCAGGACCTCTGCCTGGAACTGCGCCCGGGGGAGAAGGCGGTCTTTTTTGGCCCCAGCGGCAGCGGCAAATCCACGGCGCTGCAGCTGATCGCCGGGCTGCTGGCCCCGACCCGGGGCCGGGTGCAGGCCGGCGAGAGCCTGTATGTGGCCCAGTTCCCCTACCTGTTTGACGGCCCCCTGCAGGACAACCTGACCGCCTTTGCCCCCGACCCCGACCCGGCCCGGCTGCGCGCCGCCTGCCGGGCGGCGATGCTGGACCCGGCCGCCCTGCCCGACCCGGGCGCCCCGCTGCACCACAACGCCGCCAACCTGAGCGGCGGGCAGCGGCAGCGGGCCAGCCTGGCCCGGGCGCTGTACCGGGGCGCCCCGGTGCTGCTGCTGGACGAGGCCACCTCCGCCCTGGACGCCGGCATGGCCCGGGAGGTCTGGCGGCGGGTGTGCGCCGCCGCCCCCGACGCCACCGTGATCCTGGTCACCCACAGCCCCGATCTGGCCGAGGGGGCCGACCGGGTGTTCCGGTTCGAGGGGGGCCGTATGCAGGAGGTCCCGGCCGCCCCGGCCGGGGAAGGAGGTGGACGCCATGACCGAAGCTGACAAGACCGCCGACCCCCGGGCGCTGTATGCCCGGCTGCGCCGGGCCCGGGGCCACGCCCCGCTGTACGCCCTGTGTACCGGCGTCTATGCGCTGGCGCTGTTCCTGATCTTTTCGTCGGTGGGGGTGCTGCTGCGGAGCGTGCTGCTGCTGGCCCAGGGCCAGCCCGGCGGCGAACCCGGCCACCTGGCCCTCTACCTGGGGCTGATCTCGGCCTTTGCGGTGCTGGCCGGCTTTACCGGCCTGGGCTTTGCCTGGCTGGAACAGCGCACCCAGAACACCCTGCGCCGCCGGATGCTGCACAGCCTGCTTCACGCCCGGGAGGACGCCGCCGCGGCGCTGCCGGCCGGCGACCTGCTGGCCCGCTTTACCACCGACCTGAGCGAAGCGGTGGAGCTGGTGGGGTTCTACCTGGCCGGGTGGATCTGGGCGCCGATCCTGTCGGGGGCTTTGTCCCTTGCCTGGCTGCTGGCGGTGGACTGGGTGGTGGCGGCGCTGTGCGCCGGCTGCGCCCTGGGCAACTATGCGGTGATGCGCGGCTTTTCCGGCCGGCTGCAGGCGCTGAGCGGCCAGATCACCGCCGGGCAGGCCGCCGTGACCCAGCTGGTGGACGAGGGCATCCGCGGCCGGCAGGAGGTGCGCAGCTACCGCCTGGGCCCGATGCTGCAGCGCCGGCTGGACGCCGCCCTGACCGCCCTGGCCGGGGCGGTGAACCGGCGCACCGCGCTGCTGGCCCGCCGCCGCAGCCTGAACAGCCTGTTCGGCGGGGTGGGGGTGTACCTGGCCGTGCTGCTGGGCGGCGCGGCGCTGGCCGGCGCCGGCCGGGTGAATTTTGCCGACGTGATCGTGGCGCTGCCCCTGTCCGACCAGATCAGCCAGATGTTCACGGCGCTGGGCCACCTGGGCCCGATGCTGGCCCAGCGGACGCCCCAGGCCGCCCGGGTGTTTGCGGTCATCGACCTGCCCGGCGAGGAGGACGGCCGGGCCGCGGCCCCCGCGCCGGGGGCCGGCGAACCCGAACGCCCGCAGCCCGCCGGCAGCGCCGGGGCGGACGCCGTCGTCTTTTCCCATGTGACCTTCACCTACCCCGGCGCCGACGCCCCCGCCCTGCGGGACGTGAGCTTTGCGATCCCCACCGGCTGCAAGACCGCCCTGCTGGGGGAGAGCGGCAGCGGCAAATCCACCATTCTGCGGCTGATCCAGGGGCTGTACCTGCCGGACAGCGGGCAGATCACCCTCAACGGGCAGCGGCTGGGCGCCGTGCCCCCGGGGCGCTGGCGGGCCGGGCTGGCCGTGATGCCCCAGGACACCGTGCTGTTCCAGCGGACCATCGGGCAGAACATCGCCCTGGCCGATACCCCCGACCCGGCCCGGCTGCGTGCCGCCGCCCGGGAGGCCGACGCCGCCGGTTTCCTGGAGGCCGCCCCCGGCGGCTACGAGGCGGTGCCCACCCAGGGTTCGGGCGGGTATTCCGGCGGGCAGCTGCAGCGGATCGCGCTGGCCCGGGCGCTGTACCGGGGCGCCCCGGTGCTGCTGCTGGACGAGCCCACCTCCGCCCTGGACGCCGGCAGCGAGGCCGCCGTGGCCGACGCCATCCGGGCGCTGCCCCGGCGGTACACGGTGGTGGCCGTCACCCACCGGCCGGCCCTGGCCGAAGGGTTCGACCGGGTGCTGCGGGTGGAGAACGGCCAGGTCATTCCGGGCTGAGCGTGCCCTGCCCTGTCAGGAGAGTGCCTTGGGGCCGCCGGGGAAACCGGCGGCCCCAAGGTCTTTTTCCCTTGTGGGGCGGGCGGCGGTGTGGTATACTGGGCAAAAACAGAGGGCGGCGCCGCCGCCCCCGAGACGGAGGGAAGACGCTATGAAACTGGGGATTCTCGGCGCCGGGTCCATCGCCGGCGTGATGGCCAAGACCGTGCGGCTGCTGAACCAGAACGGCCACCCGGAGATCGAACTGTACGCGGTGGCGGCCCGGCAGGCCGACCGGGCCGAAGCCTTCGCCCGGGCCAACGGGGTGCAGCGGGCCTACGGCGGGTACGAGGCGATGCTGGCCGACCCGGCGGTGGACCTTGTGTACATCGCCACCCCCCACTCCCACCATTACGGGCAGATCCGGATGTGCGTGGCCTACGGCAAGCATGTTCTGTGCGAGAAAGCCTTCACCGTCAACGCCCGCCAGGCCGAAGCCGCCCTGCGGGAAGCCCGGGACCGGGGCCTGCTGGTGACCGAGGCCATCTGGACCCGCTACCAGCCGATGCGCCGGCGCATCCGGGAGGTGGTGGAGTCCGGCGAGATCGGCACCCCCCGGCTGCTGACCGCCAACCTCGGCTACTACAACGCCCAGGTGCCCCGCATCGCCCGGCCCGAGCTGGCCGGCGGGGCGCTGCTGGACATGGGGGTCTACCCGCTGAACTTTGCCGAGATGGTCTTTGACCACCCCGACGGGGTGCAGGGGGTGTGTACCAAAAACGAGCTGGGGGTGGACATGACCGACAACATCACCCTGACCTGGGCCGACGGCCGGGCCGCCCACCTGACCGCCGCGGCCACCGGCATCTCCGACCGGCTGGGGGTGATCTACGGCACCGCCGGCACGCTGGTGGTGGACAACATCAACAACCCCGAAGGGCTGCGGGTCTATGACGCCGACCACCGGCTGGTGCGCCGGGAGTCCCGCCCGCCCCAGCTGACCGGCTACGAGTACGAGCTGCTGGAAGCCGCCGACTGCATTGCCCGGGGGCTGACCGAGTGCCCCTCGATGCCCCACCGGGAGACCCTGCACATCATGGCCGAGATGGACTGCCTGCGGGCCCAGATGGCCGTCCGCTACCCCTGCGAAAGTCTCTGAGCCGCCCGTCAAGGAGGAGAGAGGATGCCCAACAAGAACATCTACACCGTGGTGGTGGCGGACGACGAGGACGTGCTGCGGGAGGCTGTCTGCACGATGGTGCCCTGGGCCGAGCTGGGCTTTTCGCTGGCGGGCAGCGCCAGCAACGGGCTGGACGCGCTGCAGCTGGTGGAAAAGCTGGAGCCTGACCTGCTGCTGACCGACATCCGGATGCCCTTCATCTCGGGCATCGAGCTGGCCCGCCAGGTGCGGGAGGTGCGCCCGGCCATGAACATCGCCTTTCTGAGCGGCTATGACGATTTCGAGTACGCCAAACAGGCCATCCAGTACAACATCATCAGCTACATGCTCAAGCCGCTGACCATCGAAGGGCTGGCCGCCGAACTGCGGGTGGTCCACCAGAAGATCGACGCCCAGTTTGCGATGTTCCGCCAGGCGTCCCAGCCGGCGGACACCGCCCCCGACCGGCAGGACAAGCGGGCGGTGTTCCTGATGCCGCTGGTGCTGGACGAGTACGCCGCCCCCGACCCCCGCACCGCCCAGTACGCCATCGACTGCGGGCTTTTGCAGGACGCCGCCGACAAGCCCCAGTACACCCTGATGGCCGCCACCCTGCAGGACGCCGCCGGCGCCGGCTGCACCACCCCGGCCTTTGCGGCGGCGGTGGACAAGCTGGCGGCCAAGTACCTGCGCAGCGTGAGCTTTTTTTCCGGCGGGCGGGTGATCACCGTGCTGCTGGGCAACCGGTCGGATTTTGAGGAGTACCTGCACATCCTGGCCGACGAGATCCCCCAGATGGCCGACCGGGTGCTGGGCTGCCAGTGCCGCATCGGGGTCAGCCGGATGACCCCCGAGCTGAGCCGGCTGCACGCCGCCTACCGGGAAGCGATGGAGGCCCTGCTCAAAGCCGACCCGGCCGAGGGGGGCGTGCGGTTCATCAGCGACCTGCAGCCGGCGGTGCGGGGCGGGCGCGGGCTGTGCGACCGGGCGCTGGAGGCCATCGACCAGCATTATATGGAAGCCGACCTGTCGCTGGTGTCGCTGAGCGGGATGCTGGACGTGAGCCCCAACCACCTGAGCGCCTGCATCAGGAAGTATGCCGGCGAGACCTTCATCAACATCCTGATCCGCAAGCGGATGGAGGCCGCCCGCCGGATGCTGCAGACCACCGACCTGCGGCTGCAGGAGATCGCCGGGCGCTGCGGCTACACCGACCAGCACTATTTCAGCTACTGTTTCAAAAAGTATACCGGCGAAAGCCCCAACGCGCTGCGCCGCCGCCTGCAGGCCGACGGGCCGCAGGCCGGGGCATGAGCCGCCGGCCCCGGATCACCACCATCCTGGTCACGATGGTGGTGGAGATGGTGGCGGTGATCCTTGTGTGCTGCATCGGGCTGTTTCTGGACCGGTACCGCCGGGCCATCGTGCAGAACGCCCGCACCAGCAGCGCCCAGGCCGTGACCCAGGTTTCCAACACGGTGGCCAGCTACCTGGAGGATATGGACCAGGCCATGGACAGCGTGACCCAGACCCTGGGCCAGAGCGCCGCCCGCCGGGACAGCATGCTGGAAGCCTTTTTGAACTTCCGCCCCGACGTGGTGGCGGTGACCAGCTACGACGGCGCCGGCAACCTGCTGGACTGCTGGGCCCAGGGCCGCGACCCCAAGGAGAAGATCGCGGTCAACCTTTCCTTTGACTATGACCAGGCCCGCCGCACCGCCGACAGCTTTATGACCGCCCCCCATGTGGAGACGATCTTTGACCGGTACTACCCCTGGGTGGTGACCATGACCGCCCGGCTGGACGAGGGGGGCGAGGCGGCCTGGGTGTCGCTGGACCTGAGCTTTTCCAGCCTGTCCAGCTACATCAACAATGTGGGCATCGGCACCAGGGGGTACTGCTTCCTGCTGGACGCGGGGGGCAACATCATCTACCACCCCCAGCAGCAGCTGATCTACTCCGGCCTGAAAAGCGAGGACACCGCCGCCCTGGCCGCCCTGGACGACGGGGTGTACGACAACGGCACCGTGATCACCTGCGTGAACAGCGTGGAGGACAGCGGCTGGCGGGTGGTGGGGGTCAGCTATGTGGACGAGCTGGTGGACCGGAACATGGCCGAGATGATGCAGCTTTCGGCCCTGCTGGGGGCGCTGGTGCTGGGCGGCGCGGTGCTGACCAGCTGGCTGCTTTCCCGCCTGCTGGGCCGGCCGCTGCGGGGCCTGGCCGCCGCGATGGAGAGCTTTGAGAAGGACGCCGACCACTTTACCTACCGCCCGGTGGGCGGCACAAGGGAGGTGCAGGAGCTTTCCGCCTCCTTCAGCCACATGGTGGGGCGCATCCAGCAGCTGATGGTGACGGTGCGCCAGGAGGAAGTGAACCTGCGCAAGACCGAGCTGAAGGCCCTGCAGGCCCAGATCAACCCCCATTTCCTGTACAACACCCTGGATTCCATCGCCTGGATGTGCGAGCAGGGGCAGAACGCCGACGCGGTGCGGATGGTCCACGCCCTGGCCCGGCTGTTCCGCATCAGCATCAGCAAAGGGCACGAGCTGATCCCCATTGCCCGGGAGATCGAACACGCCGAAAGCTACCTGCAGATCCAGAAATACCGGTACAAGAACCGGTTCACCTACCACTTCGAGGTGGACCCCGGCTGCCTTGACTACCTGTGCAACAAGATCACCCTGCAGCCCATCATCGAAAACGCCATCAACCACGGCCTGGACCTGATGGTGGAGGAAGGGCACATCACGGTGCAGGTCTGCCCCGACGGGCAGGACATCCTATTCCGTGTGCGGGACGACGGGGTGGGCATGACCCCCGAACAGGTGGCGGCCATCCTGAACAAAGGCCCCAGCGACCGCACCGGCATCGGCATCAAGAATGTGAACGACCGGCTCAAGATCTATTTCGGCAAACAGTACGGCCTGCGCATCGACAGCGTGCCCGACGAGGGCACCTGCGTGGAGATCCGGATGCCGAAGGTGCGACAGGAGGACGGCTATGAGACCAAATAAGACCCGCCGGGCGCTGGGCGCCGCGGCGCTGGCGCTGCTGGCGCTGGGCGGCTGCGCCGCCGGCACCCCGTCGGGGGCCCGGCACAAGGTGGCCATCGTGGCAAAATCCACCACCACCGAGTTCTGGCTTTCGGTCTTTGCCGGGGCGGAGGCCGCCGCCACCGAGTACAACCTGGAACTGACCGTCGCCGGCCCCGAGACCGAGGAGGACTGGTACAGCCAGAACCGGATGGTGGCCGAGGCGGTGGAGGACGGGGCCGAGGCGCTGGTGTTTTCGGCCATCGACTACGAGAGCAACGCCGAGGCCATCGACGAAGCCGCCGCCCGGGGGGTGCGGATCGTGGCCATCGACTCGCCGGTCAACTCCGACGCGGTGCAGACCTACATCGGCACCGACAACTACGCCGCCGGCCAGATGGCCGCCCGGGCCGCCCTGGACGGGGTGGAGGGGGAGCTGCGGGTGGGGATCGTGAACTACGACGCCCGCAGCGCCAACGGCCAGGAGCGGGAGCGCGGCGCCCTGGACGCCTTTGCCGACAGCGGCCGCGCCCGGGTGGAGTCGGTCATCAACACCCTGGCCGAAGCCGGCCGCGCCCAGACCGATGCCGCCGCGCTGCTTTCCGCCCACCCCGGCATCAACGTGCTGCTGGCCTTCAACGAGCCCACCAGCGTGGGGGCCGCCGCGGCCATCGACGCGCTGGGCCTGGCGGAAGGGGTCTACCTGGTGGGGTTTGATTCCAACATCGCCACGGTGGAAGGGCTGCAGACCGGCACGGTGGACGCGCTGGTGGTGCAGAACCCCTACGCCATGGGCTACCTGGGGGTGGAAAGCGCCTACCGGCTGCTGACCGGCCAGTGCGGCCGGGTGGAGGAAACGGTGGACACCACCACCCGGGTGGTGGACCCGGAAAACATGTTTACCCTGGACAGCCAGAAGGCGCTGTTCGCCTTTCAGTGAGGGCGCCTTGTAGAAACTGCACAAAACCCTATCCAAATCCGTCAGCATTTTGACGGGTTTGGATATTTTTTTACCCTGGTTTCGGTGAAATTTCACCTTGTTTTTGCCCCGATTTTCCGGTAGCATAAAAGTGTCAGGCGGGGCCGGCCTGGAAAGCCCCGCATTCTTAACACCAAAGGAGAGTACACGATGAGAAAAGCACTTGCATTGACCCTGGCGGCCGCCATGGCGCTGAGCCTGGCCGCCTGCGGCGGCACCACCTCTTCGGAGAGCACCGCGGCTTCGGGCGGCACCTCGGAGGCTGCCGCCAGCTCGGAAGCCACCGACGACACCACCGCCGAAGCCGGCACCGTTGCCAACAAGGACAAGCCGCTGATCTGGTTCAACCGGCAGCCCTCCAACTCCACCACCGGCGAGCTGGACCAGGCCGCCCTGAGCTTCAACGACAACACCTACTACGTCGGCTTTGACGCCAACCAGGGCGCCGAGCTGCAGGGCCAGATGATCGCTGACTACATCGCCGCCAATGCCGACGACATCGACCGCAACGGCGACGGCGTGATCGGCTACGTGCTGGCCATCGGCGACATCGGCCACAATGACTCCATCGCCCGTACCCGCGGCGTGCGCAGCGCGCTGGGCACCGCGGTGGAAGGCGACAACGGCATTGTGTCCGACCCGGTGGGCACCAACACCGACGGCACCGCCACCGCCGTGCAGGACGGCACCATCGAGGCCGGCGGCCAGACCTTCACCGTGCGTGAGCTGGCCAGCCAGGAGATGAAGAACTCCGCCGGCGCCACCTGGGACGCCGCCACCGCCGGCAACGCCATCAACACCTGGGCGGCTTCCTTCGGCGATGAGATCGACATTGTCGTGTCCAACAACGACGGCATGGGCATGTCCATGTTCAACGGCTGGTCCCAGGCCAACGGCGTGCCCACCTTCGGGTATGACGCCAACGCCGACGCCGTGGCGGCCATCGCCAACGGCTACGGCGGCACCATCAGCCAGCATGCCGACGTGCAGGCTTACCTGACCCTGCGCCTGATCCGCAACGCGCTGGACGGCGTGGACATCAACACCGGCATTTCCACCCCGGACGACGCGGGCAACGTGCTGAGCGAGGATGTGTACTACTATGACGAGGAAGCCCGCTCCTACTACGCGCTGAACGTGGCGGTCACGGCGGACAACTACACCGAGTTCACCGACTCCACCAAGACCTACGCGCCGGTTTCCAACCAGCTGGATGCCACCGCTCACCCCGAAAAGTCTGTCTGGCTGGACATCTACAATGCGGCCGACAACTTCCTGAGCGCCACCTACCAGCCCCTGCTGGAAAACTATGACGACCTGCTGAACCTGAATGTCGAGTACATCGGCGGCGACGGCCAGACCGAGGCCAACATCACCAACCGCCTGAGCAACCCCAGCGCCTACGACGCCTTTGCCATCAACATGGTCAAGACCGACAACGCCGCTTCCTACACCTCTCTGCTGAGCCAGTGATCCCGGCTTTCAGTCGAGTTGTGGACTAAGTAAAACACAGCGCTATCAGGGAGGAGAAGTTCTCCGTCGAGGGAGAAGACATTCTCCCTGATAGCGCTTTTTTGTGAGGACCGGCCCGGCGCTGCGGCGCCCTGCCGGGGGTAAGGATGAATCTTTACAGACGGGAGTAACGAGAATGGCAGAAGCGAGAGATGATATTGTCCTGTCGATTCGCGGTATGTGCAAGTCGTTTGGCCGCAACCGGGTGCTGGACCACATCAACCTGGATGTGAAGCGGGGCACCGTCATGGGGCTGATGGGCGAAAACGGCGCCGGCAAATCCACCATGATGAAGTGCCTGTTCGGCACCTACCAGAAGGACGAAGGCAAAATTTTCTTAAACGGCAAGGAGATCAGCTTCTCCGGCCCGAAGGACGCGCTGGAAAACGGCATCGCCATGGTCCACCAGGAACTGAACCAGTGCCTGGAGCGCAGCGTCATCGACAACCTGTTCCTGGGGCGGTACCCGGTGAACGGCATGGGGGTCGTGGACGAAGGGCAGATGAAGCGCAAGGCCGCCGACCTGTTCCGCAAACTGGGCATGACGGTCAACCTGACCCAGCCGATGCGCAACATGTCGGTGTCCCAGCGGCAGATGTGCGAGATCGCCAAGGCGATCTCCTACAACGCCCAGGTCATCGTGCTGGACGAGCCCACCTCCTCGCTGACCGTGCAGGAAGTGGACAAGCTCTTTGAGATGATGCGGATGCTCAAGTCCCAGGGCATTGCGCTGATCTACATTTCCCACAAGATGGACGAGATCTTTGAGATCTGCGACGAAGTCTCGGTGCTGCGGGACGGCAACCTGGTCATGACCAAGGACACCCAGGACACCAACATGAACGAGCTGATCGCCGCGATGGTGGGCCGCAGCCTGGAAAGCCGCTTCCCGCCGGTGGACAACACCCCCGGCGAGCCCATCCTGTCGGTGCAGCACCTGTCCACCAAATACGCGCCCCACCTGCAGGACATCTCCTTCGATGTGCGGGAGGGCGAGATCTTCGGGCTGTACGGCCTGGTGGGCGCCGGGCGCACCGAGCTGCTGGAGACCATCTTCGGCGTGCGCACCCGCGCCGCCGGGCGGGTGTACTTCCGCAACCGGCTGATGAACTTTTCCGACGCCCACGAGGCCATTGAACACGGCTTCGCCCTGATCACCGAGGAGCGCAAGGCCAACGGCCTGTTCCTGAAAGGCGACCTGACCTTCAACACCACCATTGCCAACCTGGAGCAGTACAAGTCGGGGTTCGCCCTGTCCAAACCCAAGATGGTCAAGGCCACCAACAAGGAGATCAAGATCATGCACACCAAGTGCATGGGCCCCGACGACATGATCACCAGCCTGTCCGGCGGCAACCAGCAGAAGGTCATCTTCGGCAAATGGCTGGAGCGGGAACCCCAGGTCTTCATGATGGACGAACCCACCCGCGGCATCGACGTGGGCGCCAAGTACGAGATCTACGAGCTGATCATCCAGATGGCCAAGCAGGGCAAGACGATCATCGTGGTGTCCTCCGAAATGCCGGAGATCCTGGGCATCACCAACCGCATCGGGGTGATGTCCAACGGGCATCTGTCCGGCATCGTCAACACCAGGGAGACCAACCAGGAAGAGCTTTTACGACTGAGTGCGAAATATCTGTGAGCGGGGGATTGACAAATGGCAACTAGCACGATTCTTACGGCGGAGCGGGAACTGGAGCTCCGCAAACCCATTGACGAGTATGTGGGCAAGATCCAGGCGCAGATCAACGAACTGCGGCTGGACGGCACCGACCAGGTGGTGAACATCCAGAACGACCTGGACAACCTGAAGCGGGACCGCATCTACACCGCCCAGGAGAAGGCCGACCGGGAAAGCCGGATGAAGGCCGACCTGGAAAAAGCCAAGGCGGTGGAGGCCAAGAACAAGGACCAGATCGCCCGGCTGATCGCCGACGCCGAAGCCTACCTGAAGGCCCACTACGACACCGAGTACTACCAGCATGTGGTGGCCAGCTGCAAGGAGGAGCGCACCGCCGCCCAGGCCCGCTACCAGCAGGCGGTGGCCGAGCTGGAAAAGGAACACCAGGCCACCGTGGCCAAGATCAGCGACCCGCAGGAACTCAAGGACGAAAAGTACGTCCACAAAAACCGGCTGTTTGACGCCAAGATGTCCCGCGACAAGGAGCTGCAGGCCATCAAGGACCGCCGCCACGCCGCCTTTGACTACAAGTACCACCTGATCGACATGCTGCGGCTGTCCAAGTTCACGGTGGGCGAAAACATCGCCCAGCGGTGGGAAAACTACAAGTACACCTTCAACACCCGGGACTTCCTTTTGAAAAACGGCCTGTACATCGCCATCATCCTGATCTTTATTGCGCTGTGCATCATCACCCCCATCGTCAAGAACGTGCAGCTTCTGACGGTGAACAACATCCTGAACATTCTGCAGCAGGCGTCGCCCCGCATGTTCCTGGCGCTGGGCGTGGCCGGGCTGATCCTGCTGGCCGGCACCGACCTGTCCATCGGCCGTATGGTGGGCATGGGCATGACCGCCGCCACCATCGTCATGCACCAGGGCATCAACACCGGCTCGGTGTTCGGCGTCACCTTTGACTTCACCGGCCTGCCGGTGCTGGTCCGGGTCTTCCTGGCGCTGGTGGTCTGCGTGGTGCTGTGTACGGTGTTCACCACCATCGCGGGCTTCTTCACCGCCAAGTTCAAGATGCACCCCTTCATCTCCACCATGGCCAACATGCTGGTCATCTTCGGCCTGGTGACCTACTCCACCAAGGGCGTCTCCTTCGGCGCCATCGAAACCACCATCCCCAGCATGATCATCCCCAAGATCGGCGGCTTCCCCACCATCATCCTGTGGGCCGTGGCGGCGGTGGTCATCGTCTGGTTCATCTGGAACAAGACCACCTTCGGTAAGAACCTCTTCGCCGTGGGCGGCAACGCCGAGGCGGCGGCCGTGTCCGGCATCTCGGTGTTCGCGGTCACGGTGGGCGCCTTTGTGCTGGCCGGCATCCTGTACGGCTTCGGCTCCTGGCTGGAATGCATCCGCATGGTGGGCTCCGGCTCGGCCGCTTACGGCCAGGGCTGGGAGATGGACGCCATCGCGGCCTGCGTGGTGGGCGGCGTGTCCTTCACCGGCGGCATCGGCAAGATCTCCGGCGTGGTGGTCGGCGTCTTCATCTTCACCGCGCTGACCTACTCGCTGACCACCCTGGGCATCGACACCAACCTGCAGTTCGTCTTCTCCGGCATCATCATCCTGGTCGCCGTCATGCTCGACTGCCTGAAGTACGTCCAGAAGAAGTGATCGCCCCGTCCCTGAACCCGATCCAAAAAGCAAACCGCCGCCGGCAGGCTGAGCCTGCCGGCGGCGGCGCTTTGTTTTGCCGTGTCTGCCGGGCCGGGGCTTCAGCCCTGGCCCAGGTTGCGGGCGAACCGGTCGGCGCAGTCGGCGCCGTAGGGGGCGTAGGTCCCGGCCAGCAGCCGGGGCAGGGCGGTGTCGATCAGCTCGGCCCAGCTGGCGGCCTCATGCCGCACCAGGATCGGGTAGAACCAGACGCCGTTTTTCTCCGCCGCGGCCTTGTCCCCCGGCGCGTCCCCCACCATCAGGATATGGTCGGGGGCATAGCCCTTGGCCAGCAGCTGGGCGATGCAGGCGGCCTTGCTGCCGGCGTCCTGGCAGCAGAGCACATCCACCGAGTCCAGCAGGCCGCAGCGGGCCCATTCCTCCTCCACCGCTTCCCGGTTGGCGCTGGACACCACCGCCACATCCGCCCGGCCGTGGGCGGCGGCCAGCCCTTCGGCCGCCCCCGCAAAGGGGCGCTTGGCGGTTTCGGGCAGGGCGTTGATGGCCGCGTTGACCTTGCGGGACCAGGACAGCGCCTTGGCCATGCAGGGCCCCGCCGCCCCGGGCAGCGCCCGGGCCAGCCCGTCGTTGGAAAGTTCCGGCGCCGTGTCGGCCCAGGCCCGGAACTCGGCCAGGCCCTCGATGGGGGTATAGCGGGCGTCGATCTCGGTCAGGGCCATCGCCAGGCCCTTGAACCGGTTGACCCCGCGGGTCATGGTGTAGAGGTTGATCTCGTTCCACCGCGCCAGGATGGGCCCGGCCCAGGGCTGCAGGGCCCATTCCTCCACCATGCAGGGGCCGAAACAGCGCTCGTGCTTGATGTCCATGGTATCCATGGCGCAGCCGTCCGAATCGACGCAGACGAGAAACTCATGGGCTTTGACAAAATGCGGCAGGTCGGTCATAGCATCCTCCTTTGTGTCACATGCCGTGGGCGGGCGCTGGGCCTGTCTGCGGCGGCATAACGGACATAGTATATTCATTATACCATGGCGGGGCGGCAAAGGAAATCGCCTGTCCGCCTGCGGCGGGCAAAAAAGCGGCCGCCGGGCCAACTTTGTACAACCCGCGCAAAAATGCCGGTCGGATTTCGTCAGCCTGCCGAGGCACAAAACCCCGGGTCTGGCCCTGTTCAGCGCCGGCGGGTTGTGTTATCATTAAAACAGGTTCCGGCGGCGAAGTTCAGCATCCGGCCGTGGGTTTCGCCGCCCCCGCCCGCCCAACGGCCGGCCCTGCGCGCAGGGTTTGTACACAGAAGAAAGGAAGGATTCACCTTGGTCAAAGTCAATCTCAAAGCGATCCCCTACTGCCTGTCGGACGAGGACATCGCCTGGGTCGAGCAGACCATCGCCGCCATGACCGACGAGGAAAAGGTCGGCCAGCTGTTTTTTGAGAACCGCGGCCAGTCCACCGACGAAGCGCTGATCGAACTGGTGCAGAAATACCACATCGGCGGCTACCGGTACAACGGCATCAAGGCGGATGTGGTGCAGCACAACATCCGGGTGCTGCAGGAAAATTCCAAGATCCCCCTCTTCGTCGCCTGCAACACCGAGTCGGGCGGCAACGGCTCGGCCACCGACGGCACCTACCTGGCCAGCGGCATCAAGATCGCCGCCACCGACCAGGTGAAGTATGCCTACGAGATGGGCCGCCTTGGCAACGAGGAAGCCGCCACCATGGGCAACAACATGGCCTTTGCCCCGGTGTGCGACATCCACTGCAACTGGGAGAATACCGAGATCGTCTCCCGGGCGTTCGGCTCGGACACCGACCGGGTGGCCGCCATGAGCAAGGCGTACATGGACGGCGTCCACGCGGTGCCGGGGTATGCCTCGGTGGCCAAGCACTGGCCGGGCAACGGGCAGGATTTCCGGGACGCGCACCTGTCCAACAACATCAACAACTGCACCCGGGAAGAGTGGATGGCCACCTACGGCAAGGTGTACAAGACGCTGATCGACGGCGGGCTGGACGGCGTGATGGGCGGCCACATCATGCTGCCCAACTACATGCGGGAACTGTACGGCACCAAGGACGAGGACATGATGCCCGCCACCCTGTGCTATGAGCTGATGACCGACCTGCTGCGCAACCAGCTGGGCTTCAACGGCTTTGTGGTGACCGACGCCACCCACATGGTGGGCTTTGAGGACCGCATGACCCGCAAGGAGTCTGTGGCCGCCACCATCAACGCCGGCTGCGACATGTTCCTGTTCTTCAACGACCCGGACGAGGACTTCGGCTTTATGCTGGATGCCTACCGCACCGGCGTGATCAGCGAAGAGCGGATGACCGACGCGCTGCGGCGCATCCTGGGCCTGAAGGCCAAGATGGGGCTGAACAAGAAACCGCGGGAGGAACTGACCCCGCCGCCCGAGGCCCTGGCCGGCGTGGGCGACAAGAAGTACACCGAGTTTGCGGCCCAGGTGGCCCGGGACGCCATCACCCTGGTGAAGTACAAGGACGAGGGCGTGCTGCCCATCACCCCCGAAAAGTACAGGAAGGTGATGATCGTCTATGTCAAGGGCGCCGAGACCGGCATGACCCAGCTGATGAAGTTCGCCTTCGGCGCCGGGGCGGCCAAGAACCCGGCCCAGACCCTGTGCGAGATGCTCAACGCCCGCGGGTTTGAGGCGTTTGTCTACGAAAGCCCGATGGACAAGGCGGCCAAACTCATGAAGGAGGGCAAGAAGCTGGACTTCATGGACATGTACCGGATGGGCAAAGCCTCGGTGGCGGCCTTCCAGGAACAGCAGGACCTGGTCATCACCCTCTTTGATGTGTCCAGCGGCCGGCCGGCCTTCGGCATGAGCAAGGGCGGCGGCGAGATCCCCTGGTATGTCCACGACATGCCCACCATCGGCATCAGCGTCAACGCCTCCACCATGCTGGCCGACGTGCCGATGCTGCGCACCTACATCAACGCCTACGACGCCAAGCCCTACACGATGGACGCCCTGGTGGACAAGCTGATGACCGGGCCCGAAGCCTTCACCGGCAAGGACCCCATCGACAGCTTCTGCGGGCTGTGGGATACCCGGATCTGACCCCCCTGCCCCGCCGCCGGCCTTTGACGGCGCCCCGCCGCCGGCCGGGGCCCCCCATACAAGAACAAACCGCGGCAGGCACCCGGAAACGGGCCGCCTGCCGCGGTTTTGTTCTTCGGCGCCTCAGTGGCACCAGATGTTGTTTTCCAGGTCGTGGAGGCGCAGCTTGTAGTTTTCCACCAGGGCCTGGGTGTCCTCCCCGTCCGGGAAGCTGAGCAGATAATCCTCCCCGGCCGGATGGAAGCCCACCAGACCGGCCAGGCCGGCCATTTCGGCCACCTTCACGAGGGTGTGGTAATCGTATTCCTTGGAACTGAACAGGACATTCATGGGACGCAACTCCTTCCGCCGGCAGGCTTCACCCCCGCCGCCCGCCGCGGCCATGCCCGCAGCACTTCTATTGTACCACGCCCCGCCGCGTTTGAACATGTATTTTGGATGCGTCCCCCCGGGGGCGTCGGTGGAGACGGGGGCGAAGTCGATCAGCAGCGCCTGCACGGCGGATTCCGGCGGTACGCTGTTGATGCCGCCGCGGGTCTGGGTGGAAAGGCTCGCCGCACCGCAGGCAAAGCGGGTGATGGCGCGCAGCTCCTCCACCGTCAGGTCGTCGGGGGCCTTGCCGGTCCGGAGCAGCCGGCTCATGGCGCTGCCGCCGAAGATGTCCCCAGCGCCGGTGGTATCCGCCACATGGATGCCGGCGGGGCCGGCCACCTCGCCGCTGCCCTGCCGGTTGGCAAAATGGCAGCCCCGGGGGCCCAGCGTGGCGTAGACCAGGCGGACGCCGTACTCGGCCAGCAGCTTTTGGGCGCCTTCTGCGGGCGAAAGGCCCCACAGAAAGTCGATCTCCTCATCGCTGATCTTGACAATGTCGGCCTGGCGCAGCCCCCATTCGATCTGCTCTTTGGCGGCGGCTTCGCCCGGCCAGAGCGGTTTGCGCAGGTTGGGGTCAAAGCTGATGAGCCTGCCCCCGGCCCGGGCGTGGGCCACGGCGGCCCGGGTGGCGGTGCGGGACGGCAGCACTCCTTGCTGTCGCCCCATGGCCGTCCACTCTATTGAAATTACTGATTTTCCGCGTCAACAGGCGTAACAATGGGCTTTCCATCTTTATCAACAAGAACGGCTATGCCGCAACCGGTTGTCATGTTGGAAGAAATCAGCAGGTAATTCACACCTGTTTCCGTATCAACGATGATTTTCCGTACATTGGTTACTCCTTGTGAGTAGGTTT